>Ga0325405_1001364_pt1 | contig 24764 bp, 11 predicted proteins | sample PopdelMetagenome_21_FD_205663 | JGI IMG/M metagenome (GOLD analysis project Ga0325405, IMG submission 205663) | Populus deltoides microbial communities from Bellville, Georgia, United States - Xylem-Control-R2 | ecosystem: Host-associated > Plants > Phyllosphere > Stem > Wood/Secondary xylem...
ACCTATCATACAGAGGTCTATTTGTTCCCTAGTCAAGATAATTAATTATCCTTAACACCACTACCCTTAGCCCTGATTATAGTGGTTACTCCTTAAAATATTTAAAAGTAACTATTTCTTCCTTTCAAGGCTCGACCATAGGGATAATCATATCATATCAATTGGGAGTACCATTTTGTTAGGGAATTAAAATTGGGTTTTATGCTTCTCTTTCATTTATCTTTGACCCGAGAGAAAGAGCCAATGCAATCTAAACCATTTTAAGAAGAGCCTTATCATTTTAAAATTGTTAGAAATCTCATATGTCTAAATGTTTGAACAACTATCTCAAATTTTTAAAGTTGTAGATGAATGGATGTAGAGTAATCTCATCCACTAGATATAAACGACCCATATGGCCTTCAATGTAAGTTTTCCTTATTGTTATTTATTTTTATTTTATTTCCTTACATATATGTTGAAAAAGTTTTTTTAGGAGAAAGATGATCTTTATATGAATATTGAGTAGGCTAAAAGTATTTTAAAAAGGCTAACCATGAACTAATGGTATGCCAAAAGAGAATTGAGGAGCTGGAGTTCGCCATAAAATTAGTAAAAAGTACGAGAGATAATGATCAATGAGAATTATGTAGATTTAAGGTTATTGGGGAGGCCTTAGAAGAGTTCCTTAATATGTTTGATAAGACCCAGGCTTTAAAAAAGGTTCTTAATGATAAGTGGATAAAAATAATGAGCAATCTTTAATTATATAACTTAACCAAAGGTCTGGTGGTGGATTTCACTAAACCCCTGAACCTAACTTAGACAAGATCTTCCTTGATTGTACTATTGTTGTTTTCTAAAAAGAATATCTTGAGCCCAATTAAGAGGAAGTCGAGGAGTAGAAAATGTAATTAAAGGTAAAAAAAATGAGGCCTTATAGTTGAATTGCCTTTCACTCATAAATGATACTCCATAAAAGGCTTAGTTTTCTATGAAAGAAAAGGAACCCTAAGTTGAAGAATTTAAAAAGAGCTAAGTAGAAGAATTCATCGGTATAAATTAAGTGTTAATATATATTGCACTTGACCCTAGTCCTGTATAATTTTTTGATATGTATTTTAACGATTGCCTTAATTATGTAACTTTTGAATAGTCTTAGATAATTTATTTTTTAATATGTTTATTTTTTTAAGTGTTGTTTATTTTTGTTATTACATGTGTTATTCAGGGTCTAACACCCTTTTTTCTAACCTAACTCTGAGATTTAAAATCCTAACACTTATTAGATTTTTAAATCTAATGTATTGTTAAACATAGATAAAGAAATGGTATTCATTGTCCAAATACTTAAAAACTTCTTTGGCCTAACATGCCTAGAAAAATGGGATCCAACTTTCCAATCCTTTCCTTCAACTTACTATGGATGAGTCATATGCTTTGGAAGGTTTTGACCCTATAATTTTAATACTTGGAGAAATTTTTAAGTTACACTTGATGGAAATGATTGGGGAGGTTATTCACTAGTTCGTGTATGCCTTTATACCTAGGTAAAATGGTCATTCATTTCTGAGGGGAACTTGACATTTATACTTGGACAATATGGTTTCTCCATAACTAAGCGGCATTTGCCTTTATATCTTAATAAGCTGGCTTTTTCTATCCTGGTGGAATGTAGCCTTTATACCCACATAAGTGGTTTTCAATTGTTGATGGGTCATTGCCTTTATTATCAGACAAGATCACCCTTTATGTCTGGTATAATGTAGATATTACACTTGGGCAAACTAGTTTTTTCCTCTTTAAGGGGCATTGCCTTTATAGCTAGACAAGATGAGAATTAAGTGTGACAAATAAATCAAATAATTGAGTGAAAATATATATTTCCTTCGTTCATTCATCATCAAAATATAGGAGTGCTCAGTATTAAGAACTTGGTAAAATGATAGTACATTTTCAAGTGCTCTAGGTGTCATGCTTGGGGAGGTTCTTTTCATTAGTGTCCTAAAAAAGGTATGTATTTTCTTTGACCACCTAAGCATATTTGTAAGGTTCATCCAATTTTAGTGATAGTTTTTCTTTGCTCTCAGGGTTGCTCATTGCCTTAAGCTTCCTTAAGACAAGGTACTTTATGTTGAAATATTTGTCTTTTATACTAGCATTGTGATATTATATTAGCCTTCACTAAGGCCACCAACCAAGTCTTTTCAAGAGGTTTAGGTTTATCTTGAGTTATATTTCATACTAAGGCTCTCTTTACGATTCGGACAACTAATCTTGTTGGTATTATCGATTTTGTTCTATAAATAATGAGAAACAAGGTCTCTATAATAGAGTTTTTTATTTGTTTTATAGGTCCATATAATCTCATTTAAGAGGTCCACCTATTTTATTTTTTCCTCATTAACTTTTTTGTTAAGCCAACTCAAAAACACTTTATTCGTAAGCTCAATTTGTCTATTGGTTAGGGGTAGGAGACAAAGTAAAGCATGTGTTTCGTAGTGCCCTCATCTTCATATCTTTGAGTTGTGTCTCATTATCAATGATAAAAAAAAAAAATGGATCACCTAAAATGAAAAATAATATTTTGTCATGTAAAGGAGTTAACCTTGTTGGTAATACTCCAGTTAAAGCTTTAAGCTTGGAAATTCATATCATGATTTAATAAGTAACTTTCTAACTTAGAATTAATTAGTCTAGTTATTTTCCATGAGGATGGAAGTGACTAAATTTGGTAGAACAAAAGCCAATAAGATTTTTTAACCTTTAGACTGACACATCTATACCAATCTCATTATTTTCTTTCATGTAAGATATTCTTCTATGGATTTATTTCTTCATAACTTGTATTGATTCTCTTCGAGATCACATTAACACATGCAAGTATGAACATGATTAAGACCCTCTTTATTATAAGCTACATAAGTCAAATAGCTTACCTTGCATTTATTTTTTCTCTTTGTTGAACCCCTAAGCTTTACTTCATTTATTGTAAACCCATGTTACAATATTTTAAACCTAAAAAACAATATATTTACCTAAATCGTAAAGCTAGTAGAGCATTGTTCATTATTATGATATGTATGGGTGCGCAAGAAATAAGGGTGGGTCTGGATTTGTGTTATAACTATGTCTATGAAACATGTTTTCATTCTAAATTTGTAAGTTGTGTTGTTGGTGTATTGAAAAAAAAGTGATAGAGGAAATTGATTTTACTGTTATAAATTATCTATTTTCATACTTCTTCCTAAAAGTCCTAGAAAAGGATTGTTTGATACGTGATATGCACAAAGGTGGAAGGAAAAAAAAGGAGTTCCTTTTTAATGACCTTTTTCAATATAGGAGTTATACATGGTTTAAATGCTTTAAAGTCAAATAAACGAAGCTTCTAAATTGAGTGATTGGTTCTACATGTCTTATTTATTCAAGCTTCAGTTGATTTATTTTTGCTCTTGTAGTTTAGATGGATTGTGAGCTACAATACTACAAGTTTCCCACCTTGATCCGAAGCCCCGTTACAACCCTTGAAAAGTCCTTATGATTTGTGTTATGTATGTTATCCTAATAGTGAGGAATGAAAAGATATGTAAGCCTATGGTAGATCATTTCCATTAGAATGAATTTGAGTGAAACACATACCCTTCAAACATATAAGAGTCAAATGTTTATTTTTGTAAGGGTCTACGTATTTAGTTTACTCCATCTTCAAGTGAAAATGCTTATTAATAATCGTAATTTGTTTAAGAATGTTTGCTCATGATATGTTATGAGTTTTGAAGAACTTGGTTTTTCTTTGCTGATGGCATTGCAACCTTGTTTTTCTTTTCTTTTCTTTTTTTGGAAAGTAAATTTGAGTTTTGCTCATGACTAAAAAGAAGTTAAGTGAGGGGGAATTTGATGAGAATGCAAAATTTCATTTTTTAATCCTTTAATGTTTAGTATTTTATACTTATTTAATGCCTAAATATACTCATTATTTTAAATTTTGTTTTAGGATGCAAATGGAGATGTTAAGGGCAAAACAAAGCTAATTGGGTGATTTTAGACTGTTTTCACACTGCTTTGTAATATGGGCATAACTCTCTCATCCAAGTTCCGATTAAGATGATTTAAAATGCTTGGAGCTTTAAGAAAAAGCTATACAAATTTCATGCTTGAGTTTTGGTTTGCAAATCTAATATATGGACTTGATGTGATTTATTTTCAGAAGTTTCCAAATTTGGTGCATGGATTCCAGTTGAAAACATCATTTTTCTAGTTATATTAGGACTCTACTTTATTATTTAATAATTTTATTAATTAGTCAGATTTGGTGGTAATTGTTGAAGGATAATATTTAGAGTATTTTTATGAGATTTGATAGGTCTTCAAAAATAGATGAACTTTAAAAAGGGAAGAAAAACCCATTAGACAAGGACATCTCTTTATTCTCTCTTCCTTAACAACTACTTCAGGTTTTCATCATGACCTTGTATGGCTGAACTTTTGTAATTAGTTGAAAGAGATAGAAGCCTTGGAATTGATAAGACTATGAAATCTGATTTATTTTTATTGTTCAATATACACTTTGAGTAATGGATATTCTTCTGCGTATAATTTCATAATTATCTTATTTAATTACTAGGAGGCCTACTAGTGTTTTATTTGTTGTAATTTGATGCTAGATTAGATATCAAATTTGTAATGGTTTGATTTCTCTAATTTGTGAAGCAACTAAGGTTTAATAATTTACTGCTCAAAAATTATTATATCTTAGGAAGAATAGTCGATTAAATTAAATGCAACTGCTTGTGCTTGTGTTATTTAGTTTTATCGACCTTTCTAATTTTTAAGGTTGCTACCATATTAAACATTCAACACTTGTCTTGGGGTTATTTAGTAGTTAAGATTAATTAGATCGCTTGTTTCTAATTAACTACAATTAAGAAGAGACAAGGAAATAGTTCTAACGGTAAAAATTAAAAGTGTAAATTGATATTTACTTGCATTTATAATCAATTATAAAATTTCAACGGTGGATGTTGACTTGGACCAAAGTATTCTTTGGGTTAATTTTTATCCTTCAATTACAATTGATCTCTAGGTTTTTTTTTTTCTTATAATTATTTTTGTTATACTCGGACCCGTCCTCATCCTTGTTCACTAGCATAAAACTAGGCTAAATACTATTTATGGAACGATCCTCACTTGCACTACAAAATATATATTTTTAAGAGTTTATGTTTTATATTTGGATGTCTGCCATAGAAACCAGTGAACTAAACAAATTATTGATACCCAACTAATTAGGTATCGTTGGTAAAATTCAAACTTATTCAATCTATTTAAATAGTACCCTTTAATCATTATTAGTTTTCTCCAAAAAAAATAAAAATTCCTCTAAATTTACCGAAATTGTCAACTTAATAATAAAATTGACAAAATATGAAATGTACCCATTAAATAACTCATTATTTCTTTGATTACAAAAAACTTAAGTTACGAAATCAAACTCAATTTCATCAAATGACAAATAAATACAATTTTTAAAATCTTAAACAAACTCTAACGTGTACAAATCATACATTCATACAATAAATTTATATATAAAAAAATATAAAACAAGTAAAGACATAAACAAACTATATATACTACACAAAAATGCCAAAAAGTTAACATAAAAATGGGTTACAATAAAAAAAAAATGGGTAGGTTTTCTTACTTGATGTGGTGAATCTTGAAAAAAAAATGAACCAGAACAAGGATACTGGCAGATTGAGTGTAAGGGTGGCTTGATTTGTAATGATGGGAGCTTGATTTGTAACAAAATAAGAGAAGAAGGGTGAAAAGAAAAGGGAAGAAGAAGAAGAAATTGGGGAGGGGGAGTGAGAGGAAGGGTCATGTGGCAGGTTATAACTTAAATATTACCGATAAGTTCCCCGACAGAAATTAGCCACTATTATTTTTCATCATTAATTTCGTTGGCAATATTGATGTGTTAATATTGGCGATAGAATTAACGAGAGAATATTTGCTCAATTTTTTTATTATTCTTTTAATTCCTCTAGTAATTCGCTCTATATTCACCAACAAAAATAGTGATGTCATGTTTCATTGGTAAATGTTATCATATTTTTTTACATTGATATTTCTGTTTGTATTTGATAATTTTCTAGTAGTGGTAAAATTAAAATTACCTTATATTATTGGAAGGTAAAGCCCGTAGGTGGTCTTTCTTTTGGTCAGGTGCCTTACTATATCTTTTTCTGTCCAAATATAAATTTAAACCTATTATGTGAGTTTTCTCTTTCACTATTTTGATAATTCTACTAGCTTGAGTGAGTGATGGAAGACGGAAGTATGGATTTAAAGAAGATTCACCTTAAAAAACACCTAGCAGATTCTTTGATTAAATCGATCAATACTAATAAGTATTTATGGTATGTATTTATGGTATGTATAGATCCTCTTATGTGCTGGATGAAATATAAGTAACATTTATCTCTAAACGGTAAATGTAGAAAGGATAGAAGAATCAGGAATGTGATCAAGTATGAAGATGAATCTGGTGTCACTTGTCTCCAAGTAGAATATTGAGTTTGAAGACAAATTGCACGTTTTCATCCTTCAATTAAGCTAGAAACAAAGCTGAAAATAGGTTAAGAATGACCACCCATATATGCTTGAGTGGCACCAAAATGGGAAAGAAGATATGGTGAAATGATCATAAGTAAATGATGTGTTCATGCTTTTGGTGATATCAGGAAGAATTAGGTGATATCATATATGTTTTAATCTTTTAGCTTCCACATATATTTACTTAATTGTAGTTCATGCTTTTGTGGTTTCTAAGAGATTTATATATATATATATATATATATATATATATATATATATATATATATATATATATATATATATATTTGCTGTAAATTGTGTTTTCTAGAATGCAGTGCACTTAATAATGAGAAAGGATATGATGAAATGAAAATACCATAAGGAAAAATCACATAAAAGCATAAAATAATAAATTTAAATTCAACAGATCCAGAAAAAGAAATAAACATATTAATTGCCAAAAGATTGTGTGTTATATGATCAATACAATAAACTATATATTATCATATTTTCAGCAAATATTATTGCATTACTTTTTCAAAAATTATGTTATTTTAGAAAGGATTATTATTTTTCATAGCTTAAGAAAGTATGATTTTCTAAAACAATAAAAACACGAATCATCCACTCAACAACAGGACATTGATTAGTTAAGTAGCACAATAACATATTTGTTGTCTGAACATTATTCTTAGGTCATATGTCATAACTTTATCACATTCAGACAGTCTATGTCACTCCAACTGGTTGACCATCTTTGGACCATAAGCAAGTTAATTTCCAGTACAGGTTTAATAGTTATGGATTTCTTTTATGTAGTGTTCTTAGATTAATTTGTGCAGACTAAGTCCTCTTTCTTGGTTTTGGTTATATCCACGTTAAGTGGTAGCAGAAAAAAAATCCAATCGAATTCAAAACAATTACCATGGCATCATCCATGGTGGGATTAAAGGATACATGAAAAAATATGTTTCTACGGCTTTGTCTACGAGCTGAACCTTGCATGCCTGACATGGTGGGAGTATATCCACTCGCCAAACTTAGCCAACCCTCGATGTTAATTTATAGTGATGATTTTGATTGATAGACCGGCTGCAGAGCCCTTTCGGAGAGATGAGATTTGTTTTGGCAAAACCTAGGCCATGATTATGAGAAAGCATGCTTACTGCTAAAGAAAAAGCTGGATACTAGAACTTGTAAAGCATGACTGTGTGGCATATGATCTTTTCATGGTGGGGGCTGATGAATATCCAAGTTGACCTATGCCTTTTATGCAGATTCTTTTGAATGGTTTGAGGTTCAGAAGAAATGAGTTGTCATCAGGTTTCTTCTACACCAGCCATATATGTGGTAGTTAGAGTTTCAAAATTCAAGCGATGTGTATTCACTAAGAGCTTCTCATAGTGCACTGTTATATGCTGGGATAAGGTATCTGATTCTGGCACTTTTGGGTACAATTTGCCTATACCAGCTAGCCACGCTTCTCTATCCATTTTTGCATCCTGTCTTCTTTCTATCAACTTTTGTTTGTCGAGTTCAATCATGCAGATCCCATGTTGGACGTGAGCCACACCTCTTGGCAGTAATATGTCACTGTTTCTTGTCATAACTCTTTCTGATTCACCATTCATTCTAAATTATGATGTTGAATTGAAGAAATTCTACATCCAGAGGCATTGATCAAAGAAATTCTCCCTTTGATGCGGCTTAAATAAATTTCTCTGAAATGGTTTCCGAAGATTAAAATTCATGGCGGTTTGCTGTTTGTCAACCTGATTTCTCGAACATCAAAGATCAGGTTTTTATTCTGGAACATGAATGTTAGTATGTTGTGCATTTGCAAAGACAAATGCTTTCTACAGTGCCTATAATGGATCTTGATTTCGTTTAAATTTGGGATATAAGCACTCTATGAGGGAGGTACAAGCAACACCAGATTTAGTGTTTCTGCACACAAAAAAATCTGCATGCAATATGTGACCGAACACCCAGTAACAAATTAGCACGTGGAGCTTCTTAGGTTGACCTCTCGTGGGTAATGGAGCATCCACTAAGAACTGAATTAGAGCTGGCCTGAGGAAGGTGTTATTTGTCTGTGGAGAATAAATAAAGTTATGGATGTCGGGGCTCGGTGAGGCTAGCTAGCTGATTGACATTTCTCTTTAATTTTGGCACACAACTTCTCCGCACTGAATTTAGCTTTTCAGCCTAGAGGCTTCCTCTATTTTTGCACCTTTTATTGGTTTGCTGGTGCATGCGGATGTAGGATGATAGTGGACTTGTTTTTGTAAATTAGGTGATGAAATTTGATAATTTTTGATAATTTAAAAAAAAATGTGAATTGAGTTGTTGATTCAATTGATAATTTCAAAAAAATATGACTAAAAATATACAACAATAATAAATAAACTGACAAAAAAATAACAATTTAAAAAAAAGGTAAAAAGAGCCCAATATGAGCTCACTCGAATTATTAAACAATCTATTATTGAAGGGTAAAACTAAAAAAAATTTAAAAAAAAATCTTAGTTAAACCGGGTTAACTCATAAACTTCACGACTTTGGACATAAAATTAAGATAATCTTATAGAAAAAAAGTATAAGAAAAAAAAATTCAGAGACCAATTCCTAATAAATCAAGTGAGAATATAAAAACTTTATAGAAAGAAAGTGAAAAGAATAAAGTTGAAGCACAATCTCTATCAAATAAAATGTTGAAGGATAAAAATTAAGAAAAAATATAATTGAAAAAAAGTATAAAAAAAACTCGATTTGAGCCTACCTAGGTCAGGATGCAAATCTTTGACCCAATCGTGATACTAGGATGACCGCATTCGAAAGAAAATTCAACAAAAATCATAAAGCTCAATTATTAAATAAATCAACGTTGAAGGATAAAAATGAAAAAATAAATTTAATTTGAAAAATCAATGAAAACAAATATGAATCATCACAAGTTAACTAACAAACCTCGTGACCATAAGTATAGTATCAGGATAACCCAATAGAAAGAAAGGGGAAAAAAGTATCAAGATTAATTTTCAATAAATCAAATATTGAATGATAAAATTTAAATAGATAATTTAAAAAAAAACCTGAAAAAAAATCAACTCGTATTAAACTTTGAAACCCATGACTCTAGTCATGAACCTAGAACTAACCCCTTAACAATGGGAAAACAATATTAGTTAAGTCGGGTTAAGCCGTAAACTTTACGACCATGAGCATAGGATCAGGATAACTTAATGGAAAGGAAAAGAAAAAAAAAGGTAGGAAGACCAATTTTCAATAAATTAAATGTTGAAAGATGAAATTGAAATAGATCAATTTAAAAAAAGGACTTGAAAAAATAAAAATCAACCCGTATTAACCTTTGAAACTAGTGATTTTAGTCATGAACCCGAGACTAATCCCATAGAAGGAAAACTATAAAAAATAATTAGAAAAACTCTACAAAAAGTAAGAAATATTAGCTTTAAGAAAGGAATATAAAAAATAAGCAAACCTAGTTTAATATTTAAAACTCGTAACTCCTGAAATCCTGGAACTGGGTTCAATCAAAAATCTTAATTCCTAACGAATTAAATTTTGAAGGATAAAATCATGAAAAAAAATATCAATTAAGAAATTTGTCAAAGTATAAAAGATAGCAATAAAAAGAATATGGATCAAATTTGATAGAAAAAAAATCATGGAGGATGAAATTATAAAGAAACAACAATCTAAAAAAATGATGCTAGACAAAATAAATAGTAATAAAAAAATAGAGACAAAATTCGAGATATTAAAAAATAAAAAGGGGTGAAATAAAAAAAAAACATTTATAATTTTATAGCTTATTCAAAATGAAAAAACAAATAGTAGTTAAATGGACATGGACTAAATGTGAAGGAAAAATTAGTGATTGTGGTCATGATCCCGAAACTAACCCTTTAGTAATGAAAAAATAATATGAGTCAATTCGGGTTAACCCACAAACCCTGTGACCATAGATATGGTATCAGAATAACCCAATGGAAAGGAAATGAAAAAAAAAAGTAGCAAGACTAATTTCCAATAAATTAAATGTTGAAGAATGAAATTGAAATAGATCAATTTAAAAAAAGGACTTGAAAAAACAAAAGTCAACCTGCGTTAATCTTTGAAACTGGTAACTTTAGTCATGAACCCGAGACTAATTCTATAGAACGCAAACTGTAAGAAATAATTAGCAAAACTCTAAAAAAAGGTAAAATGCAAAAAAAAAAGTTCATTAAAAAAGCAAAAAAAAAAAAACAAGTAAACATGGACAAACATCTTAAGCCAGGTTTAATCTCTAAAACTCGTAACCCGTGAATTCCTGGAGTCGGGTTTAATCAAGAAGTTTAACCCCCAACCAATTAAATTTTGAATGATGAAATCGTGAAAAAAAAATATCTATTAAAAAAAACTTGTCAAAGTAAAAAAGATAACAATAAAAAGAATAATGATCAATTTAGTAATGAAAAAATAATATGAGTCAACTCGGGTTAACCCACAAACCCTGTGACCATAGACATGGTATCGGAATAACCCAATGGAAAGTAAATGAAAAAAAAAGTAGCAAGACTAATTTCCAATAAATTAAATGTTGAAGAATGAAATTGAAATAGATCAATTTAAAAAAAGGACTTGAAAAAACAAAAGTCAACCCGCGTTAATCTTTGAAACTGGTAACTTTAGTCATGAACCCGAGACTAATCCTATAGAACGCAAACTGTAAGAAATAATTAGCAAAACTCTAAAAAAAAGGTAAAATGCAAAATAAAAAATCATTAAAAAAGCAAAATAAAAAAAACAAGTAAACTCGGACAAACATCCTAAGCCAGGTTTAATCTCTAAAACTCGTAACCCGTGAATTCCTGAAGTCGGGTTTAATCAAGAAGTTTAACCCCCAACCAAAAAATCATATTGAACAAAATAAATAGCAATAAAAAAAATATAGATCAAATTTGAGATACTAAAAAATGAAAGGATATGAAATTAAAAAAAAAAAGCATTTGTAATTTTAGAGCTTATTCAAAATTAAAACAAATATAATAATAAAATGGACATGGACTAAATATGAAGGAAAAATCAGTAATTATAGTCATGAACCCGAGACTACACCTTAGCAATGAAAAACAAAACAAATATGAATCAACATGAGTTCACTCGCAAACCCTGTAACCATGGGCACAGAATTGAGATAACTCAATGAAAAGAAAAGGAAAAAAAAGATAGAAAGACTATTTTTCAATAAATCAAATGTTGAATAATAAAATTAAAATAAATAAATTTTAAAAAAGGATCTAAAAAAACAAAATTCAACCCACATTAACCTTCGAAACTGGTGACTTTGGTCATGAATCCAAGACTAATCCCTTATAAGACTAACCATGAAAAATAATAAAGCAAAGCTCTTAAAAAAAGTAAAATTAAAAAAAAAAGCTTTAGAAAAGAAAATTTAAAAAAAAAAAAAAGCAAACCTAGGCAAACCTCCTAAACCCGGTCTAATCTCTAAAACTCACAACGTGTGAAATCCAGAGCCGGATTCAATTAAGAAGCTTAATTTTCAACCAAATTAATTTTGAAGGATGAAATCGTGAAAAAAAGATCAATTAAAAAAACTTGTCAAAGTAAAAAAGATAGCAATAAATTGAATGAAGATCAAATTTGATAGGAAAAAAAAACTATTGAGGATGAAATTATATATATAAAAAAATAATCTAAAAAATGATGCCAAACAAAATAAAAGGCAATAAAAAGAATAGGAACCAAATTTGAAATATTAAAAAATGAAAGGAGTTGAAATAAAAAAAAAAACATTTGTAATTTTATAGCTTACTTGAAATTTTAAAAAAATAGTAATCAAATGGACATGGACTAAATGTGAAGCAAAAAAGAAATTGAAGGGGTTGGTTTTAGATTTTGAAAGGTTTGGCGTTTAATTTGAGGATGAAAGAGAGAAAAAGATGGGAAGAAAACAAATGATTGTTGATGCCAAACTAGAAGGGCGTTTAGTCCATGTGTCGCCCTATCAAGTACGGAGTGCCAAGACCTTCCAAGTGCCTTTCAAAAGTAACATTTAGTGGTTGTAATGGTCATACACATGCCACCCGAACAGAGCGAGGCCATCTATGTTCGCTCGTGCTAGCAGTTTTTTGTAATAATATTTAATATATGTTAGTTACAGTAATTCCCCTGAGTAACCTAAAAATATACAATAAAACCAATTTAAAATGATAAAAAGAAGCTCATGTGAGAGAGTTATGTTGATTTTATCTTTAAGGTATCAAAGTAATAACACTATTTTGAAAGACTAAAACACACATGAGTAATAAGCATTATATTTTTTTTTATTCTAAGATTAAATTAATAATTTTATTATGCAATAAAAACAAAATGACAATCTAACCCCATATAATTTGTAAAAGATAATTGTGTCATAGTAAAAATATCACCTTGTCCCGAATGCTTAGTTCAAAAGTTTTATGGCTCAGGAGCAATTTTATCATTATATTATTACAATAAATAGTAATTTATCCAAGTGACTTAGTTTTTTGGTAACAAGATTGGTGGCTTACAATACATTCTTTAATGTAAAAAAAAAATAAAATTAGGCATTGCCAATATTTTTTAAAAGAAAGAAAAATATGTGATTTTGATCATAGATCCAACTAAAATCATATGATAGACAAAATAGGTAGCTACCACAATAAATCAATTGAATTAAATAAAAAAAAGATGTGAGAATAAAACGCTTGCTAATATTCTAAAAAGATTTCTATAATCTTACTTGATAACTAAGTAAAACTTAAATAGAATTTAATAAAATAATATCTAAAATATATTTTTAATTAATCTCAGGATATAGAAAAATATATCAATCAAAAAAATTTTAGGGGATGAAAACTTGAAAAATATTATTCATTTTTTTAAATGACAAAAAAGAACAATCAAAGTCAACTCAGGTTAACCAAATAAAAAAATAAAGCTCAATTTCCAACCAATTTAATGTTTGAGGATGAAATTGAAAATAAATTCAATTAAAAAACTGGAAAAAAAAAAACCAGGTTAACCTGTCAAATCCTCAACCAACGTCGTGAGACTGACAAAACCCAATAGAAAAAAAAATGAAGCTCAATTCCCAATCAACACAATGTAGATGTAATAGTCCAGCCCAACCTGCCGTATATTATCTGCTTTTAGCCTTACCGCCCTCACAGTTTTGTTCTTGGTGACGCGAATGCACTTCTGAACCTGACGCCCCAAAACGCGTACAACAGGTCAGCGACCAGCACTACTCATAAAACCTTGTATGTGGACACTGAATTCCGATGTGGGATATCACAATCTCCTCACCTTAAGACGAGCCAACCTCGGCTCTGATACCAAATGTAATAACCCGACCCAACTTGCTGTATATTGTCCATTTTGGGCTTTACCGCCCTCACGGTTTTGTTCTTAGTGACACGAGCCCACTTCTGAGGTAAACGCCCCAAAACATGTACAATAGGTCAGCAACCAGCACTACTCATAAAGTCCTAGCTCTAGACGCTCACTTCCTATATGGAATATCACAGTAGAAGCATGAAATTGAAAACAAAATATAACAAAAAGGACAAAAGAAAACAACCCAAATAAGTTAAGTTGTCAAGCTTGCAACCCAAATCATATGACTAGAATAGCCCTATGAAAAGCAAACCAAAAACAATTACAAAACTCAATTCCAAATCAACCTAAAATTAAAGGAGAAATTGTAAAGAAAACTCTTACTAAAAATAGCATCAAAAGAATCAAAGAAATTGACATCCCACTTTTCTCTTTTGAAGAGAGAAAAAAGAAGAATGGTTCATCAGATCCAAACCGGAATGCTCTGTCAATATGCACCACCGATGAAAAAAGCTCACGTCGAGATGATTTTAATTGCACGAAGGAAAGGTGCTTTCAAAGGTTGTGGCCATTGTTGATATTGTATGCATTTTGATGATAATCAATAAACAAGTCCAACATGCAAAGCAAGTGAAGACTTAGTTTTAAGTATTCATTTTAGTGCTTAAAAATAAATCTTTATATCATATTTGATCGCACAAATTAAAATGAATACACACACTTCACTTTGCATGCATTTAAAAAAGGATTAATAAAACGGTTCTAAAAATTCATTAGGATTAAAACTAATCTAGAATTCTACATGAACCGGTCGACCACTTTTTCACGTGATGAACACCTGTGAATTTACAGGAATCGATTGACTGATTGACTTGACCAATCTAAAACGGTAGACTGTTTGAGCTATCAGAGGAACAGTAACGGTTACAAACGACTAGTTTTTGCAAGAAACATATATATATTGTCTAATTGCATAATTAGAAATAAAAATTGAATATATATCATACACAAGCTATTTTAAAAGCACTTAAACTTGGCATTCCGCCAAATCCAATATACTTGAACTTGATAGTTGACCAAGTCTAAGATAAAGTGGGTCTGACGAACATATCAGATCCAAGATACTTGAACTTGGCATTTAGCCAAGTTCAAAGTAACATGAGTCTGGAAAACATGTCAGATCCAAGACATTTGGATTTGGCAATCAGCCAAGCCCAAGATAACATGGGTCTAGCGACCTAAAGTACTTAGACTTGGTAGTTAGCGAAGTCCAAGGTAACGACCATCCTCTATTGGGCTCGTCCAAGGAAAAGACCATCCTCCCTTGGCAAGCCCAAGGGAATGATATAATACGGGTCTGGGAAACATATCAGTACAAGGCACTTGGACTTAATAGTCAGCTAAGTCCAAGACAATATGGGTCTGACAAACATGTTAAACCCAAGGTACTTGGTCTTGGCAGTTAACCAAATTCAAAGTAACGACCATCCTCCCTTGGGCTCACTCAAGGAAATGACCATCCTCCATTGGCACACCCAAGGGAATGAGGTAATACGGGTCTGGCAAACATGTTAAGCCCATGGCACTTGGACTTGGCAATCAGCCAAGTCCAAGACAACGCGGGTCTAGCAAACATGTCAGACCCAAGACACTTAGAATTGGTAGTCTGTCAAGTCCAGGTCACTTAGATTTGGTAGATTGCCAAGTTCTAGACAACATGGGTATGGTAAACATGTCAAACTCAAGGTACTTAGTCTTGGCAGTTAGCCAAGTCTAAGATGACAACCATCCTCCCTTGGGCACGCTTAAGGGAATGACCATCCTTCATTGGGTGTAACCTAAGAGAAGAACTCAGCCTCCATGGGCTTAGCTACATTTGATATTTTGGACCCTAATCTCCATACACCTTTTTGGGTGTATAAAATTCCTCCAATGACCTATCATATTTCAATCAAACATTAATATAGATGTAAGGGATATTTATCCCTTATTAAATGCTATTAGGATAAGATTACACTCCAGACCCTCTTCTTCACAAAAAGACAAGACTCATGGGCTATAAATACACCATGAGACCTTCAGAACAAACGTTCGCAATCTTCATTCTTTACTATATATATATTTTTGGAGCAACTCTTTCTAGAATATTCTTGTATTTTCTCTCTCTAAAAAATATTTATTTAAGTATCGGAGAGTTCTCATCTCCACAAAAGGAGATTTTTTACAGGTACTAGCCACATGGCATCTTGACCTATCAAACATCAAGTATAAGCTATCAACTACCTTGACTACGAAGAATAGATAAGATTGCTACAATCAATTGATTAAATGATTATCCAACCTAGAAGTTCTATTCCTAGGCTAGTTGGATTTTTTGGACTTCATCATGTGTAATTAACCCTTTTAATTGATAGCAAAATCTGCATCTGCCTTTGTTTTAGCATCCTTTTTTCTGGTTCCCTTTCTCCTTAACTGTTATGTTTTTCTGCTTTTTTATCTGGTTATAATTTACACGAAACATGAGGTAGCCAGGCTCAACAAATTGGCTTTGTGAAGTAAATAGTTCTCTCATTGTCTTTCCTTGAACAATGTGCTACCTAGGGAGTCGTGGTCCCTAGGTAATAGCAGTATTGCATATACATATCTGGCACAGATACATTTCTAGAAAATAGAAACCATGGTTATTGGATTCGTAAGAACTTCCACTGCTGATTAAAATAGTCTTCCTTCCTCCATTAATTAGAAGTTAGGAGATGCTTTAATTTGTGCTTAGCAAAGTAGACCAGCCATCCTGCACCAAACTTAATGGCAGTGAGATCATGTTTCTTTTATGATTGTGGCCAGTACCTTCATATCACGCATGAAATTGCGAAGCTTCTGGCTATTTTAATGATAAAAAGTTCGGCAAATTTTATTCAATGGACAAAAGGAGTTTACCTACAAAAGGTAGAAAACCAGTCAGCTGGTGTCAATCCATCTTGAACAACAATGTGACCAGTGCAAGAATTCAGAGATGCAGATTTATTAGTCTAAATATAGTCATTCAAAAAGTTTGATTAATCTCTGAATCAGTTATCAGAAAAAGCTAGCCGATGGTCTCCATTTTCTCCCAAGCCAGCTTTCTGCGTTTTCTACTTGTAATAATAACAGAGCCAAGCTGCTACTTTGTGACAAAAGTTCAAATCCAATAATCTGCATTAATTTAAAGCATTTTGATTAACCCCCTAGCTTAGGATAAAGGTTTCTTTTAGAACATCAAACAAAAAATGAAGCAGGATAGGGCAAGCTCACCACGTATATAAATAGTCATAGACATACAGAAGAAGGTGTACCGAAGGTTTTGAGAAAAGTACAGCTAAATTTACCAGCTCTCTCCAAATTTAGCACCAGTACAGCTACAAGTTGAGCCTATAATTGAACAACTTAAAGCAAGAGAGCCAGCCTCTCTCTAACAAACATCTTCGAGGAGAAGGTCTTAATTAGTCTGAGATGAGAGCACACCTGCAAAATATGGCTCCTCAACTCTCCTCCTCTTTCATTTCTATTGCATTGTTGTTTGCTGTTGCTTTCGCAAATTTTGGACAGCAAGCTCACGGTATGACTCTCCTTCGCACGCGCTACTCTTTCTCCCCCACACACGCACACAAACAGAGTTTTTTTCTTTTCTTTTCTGAAACACGTATTTATGTTTCTTTGACAAGTTATATGATCTTTTGTTATTGTTATGTCACGAACTAGCTGACTTTGATTCTTGAAATTTTCCTGGCAGGTTCTGTATTTGAATTCAGTTATGCTGGTTTACATGGCCCTGCCAACTGGGGAAGCTTGAACCCCAAATTCTCAACATGCTCATCTGGGAAACTTCAGTCTCCTATCAACATCATCAAGAACGAGGCAGTGGAAAACAAAAGTTTGACACCCTTGACCAGGGTTTACAAGCGTGGAAATGCTATTCTTGTTAACAATGGCTTTAATATTGGGGTTTATTCCTGAACCTGACACAATTTTGTTAATTTTATCATAAGAAATTAATATACTGTAATCAACTCTTTGAATGGGCTGACATACATGTTGTGGTAGGTTAGATTCATATGAGCTAATGGAGAAAAATAGTTTCAAGAGATCTCTTGGACAATTTTATACATGCTCATCCAAGATATCATTTGTTTTTCATAAATTTAAAGTAGTAATAATTATTCTGAATTCTGAATTTTCTTTATGCAGTTGCACTATGAGGGGAACTGTGGAGTCTTGATTGTAGATGGTAAAAACTACACATTTAAGCAAATGCACTGGCATTCTCCCTCCGAACATCAGATTGACGGAGTCCAGTATGCTCTCTCAACTCACAAAAATTACACATTTTTGCAATCAGTATAGATTGCAAAAATGTTTGATAAATAGAAGTGGACACCAAATTGAACTTGATTGGCATTCTATATCTGCAGATACGCTGCCGAGCTTCATCTAGTCCACCTGTCAGATTCCGGCGCCATCGCTGTTGTGTCAATGCTCTACAAACTTGGTGATGCTGATCCGTTTATCAGTAAGGTAGACGTTACATCGCAGTTTTTTCATGTATACTGATTTTAGTTATTCCTAAAGGGCATGTGTTGCAGTAATGAAAACAAGCAATTACTTCACTGTAAGTCTTAGGTTGAAGTAAACAATCCTGTTCCTTCCTGGAAAAGGTTCACTTTCCTTGAGGCAATCGCTCAGGGTTCCTCCTTCTGATGTTGTTCTGCATGAATAGATTGAAGGTATGGCATCTCTCAAGGAAAGTTTTAACCAATAAGAGCCATTCATGGTTGCAGATTACAAACAAGCTAGGTGATCTAGCAAAGGACGCGTGTGCAGGCAATGAAGAAGCCCAAATTCCTATTGGGGCATTGGACAATAAGCTATTAAGAAAAAATACCCGCAAGTATTACAGATACATCGGCTCTATCACCAGTCCACCATGCACGGAAAATGTGATCTGGAACGTTCTTGGCAAGGTAAGATATATATATACACACACACACACACACACGTATGCAGATAAACATACAGGCAGACTTTTTGATAATGGCACACAAATATGTAGGTGAGAACAATATCCAAGGAGCAGGTAGAAGCCCTGAAAGCTCCATTGGGTGCTGATTACAAGCAGAACTCAAGGCCCTTGCAGTCACTGAATGGAAGAAAGGTTGAACTATATAATGAATTCTCCGATTAATATTGTTCCCGCAGGAAACAAAATGTTCCTTTCCTGTCTTACGAACTTATTTATGTAGTATTATGGACAAATTTACCAGCGTAGATCATGGAAATGATCTTTTTCTGTCTGCAGATGCAACTTCACCCTTATTTCTTTTTTGCTTGAAACATTTTAAGGAGCACGATAAGCTGATTGCAATTAATTCGTCTTCAACTTGACCGTTTCTGGCCTGAAATAGCAGAATGGAAAGAACATGTATAAAGCTCATAACAACCATCTTGAATTTTACTCTAAATCCAAGCTGCTAACTCCATGAAAGTGATATGGATTGTTCCCTGCATTCATGATATTACGTGTCAAATTTGCCAACTGTGTTCAAATTTATGCAAGGAATTTCAGATCAATTCCTTGACAGAAGCTCCCTAGGGGAACAATCCGACAACGAATTACTTGTCCCCACGAAGTGATGAAGTTTCGAGAACAACAAGATGGAACCCACTGGTGTCATTTTCATCTGAAATAGAACAATCATGGTGGACTTGATTATTGCTACACCCTTGGTTTAAAATCATGAGTTGGTGTTCTGATCTTGATTTCAGAACCCAGAAATAAACACTCTAAACCCACCCCCCCCCCCCTTCCTTCTAACAACAATCGCTGTTAAGAGTTTTGATCAGTTTTTTTTCCCCCGCCATTTCTTATCTGTTGGGAAGATCAGCCCGCAGACAAACCCCCATGATGATGAGTTTCGATTATGATCGAGCAGTCAAGTTGAGGTACAGATTTCTGTGCTGAACTCTTGTTTTTTTATTATTATTATTATTAACGTCAATGTCAGACCAAAATGTATTTTAATTAATTTTACAAATTTAAAATTAATAATTATATAAATCTTCACTTGTCACTGTTGAAAAGTAATACCGACCAATTAAACTAGTTTAGTTTACTCTTTATTTTTATTTTTCCTCCGAGTTATGGCTATAAAATGAACATGATGTATGATGGCAGTGAAGCAGTCAAGTTGTGAGACAAATGGGTGGGTGAAATACGAACTCAGTCAAGATTTTAAACCATCGATCACACAAAGACCACAGAAGTCAATAATGACGATGGGCCTTCCAAGGAGATTCCCTCACTTGTAAGCTAATGAATGCCCACCTAACCACAACAAATTAGAAGATAATTTGAACAAAACCCAACAAAGTGATAAAGACCACAGAGCATTATCACTAAGCAGATGAAGACCACACGTTTATTTTTACTTGTTAAAATTTTTTATTTTTTTATTTTAATTTAATATTTTTATATAATTTTAATATTATGATGTTAAAAATAATTTTAAAAAATATATATATATATTATTTTAATATATTTTAAAGTAAAAAACACGAAAATCATCTCTACTATACTTTTTAGATACCTCAAAACAATAGTCCTGTCTTTTTTCAAAGTAACCACGTCCCACATCTAATCTAATTAGGAAGAAAACTCACTTTGGTTCTGCTTAGGAGAACTCCATTTCAACTTAATTTAGAGAGTCATCAGAAGTAATTAAGAGGTTCATTGAATTTGTATGACCTTTCATGGCAACTGCAAACCCCTTGAATTATAATTGAAACATGTATATATCTTCAAGATTCCATGTTTTCTAAAGTCTTAATCTAGCTGATCAATCTACACAAATTCCTTAGCATGGATGTGAGGGGGATAACCAGATTTTCCAAGGCAAAACAGTGGTGAATTTTAACATAGAACATCGAAATTAATCTTCCAAGCATTTAACCCAGGAAATTATAAAATTCCATGCAAGGAGGGAGGAACAAAATAATAGCTTTGCATCCTCTTGAGACAAACCACTATGATCCAATGATATAATAGCCTTCATTAACTGCATTATTTAACAAAATTTACACTCATTATATATCTACAAGCCCTATTTGTATAACTTTTGAAAAAAGACGAAAAAGAAAAATTCACAAACCATGAAAACAAAAAAGACAAAAAAAAAACGTGGAAAGGTAATTACTGTAGTTACCGCGCTTGAAACGGTTAATCCACCATGCCACGTCATCCTAACCGTAATTCAAACCCACGGCACAAAAGATGCCCACCAATCACGACCGCAACCAAAAGCGCTCCTACCCCCTTTTACTTCACCCGGGACCAAATTGTTTACTTGACCAATCGGATCATGCCACGCCAATTTCAACGCTCCACGACTCCGATCTCCTCCCTGACGCGAACCTCGTCATCCCTCCCAAACCAACAACCGGCTCCGCCGCCAACGGTTCCATTCCAAAGCTCCTCCTATGCGGCGCGTCTCTATCACTCGCTGGCAACCGATCCCTGATATCACTCGATTTGTTAAACGTGTAACTCTCGCTAACCGATCCACCATACGACGTGTCATTGCCGTTGGTCCTGTGTGATATATCTTTGATGTTACTCTTACACCTGAAAATAGCTTTAAGACTAGCAAAGAAACCTGCTTCTTTCTTCTTGTCCTTTCTAGTACTTTCCTTCTTTCCGGTTGATTGAAAAGATAGCTGTTCTTGTTTCTGTAGCTGTTTTTTCCGCAATCTACGGCGATCTTTCTTCGATCTTACTCTTCCCATACAAGATACTTTGGGTGAAGACGGTTCAATCATTCCCGTCGGATCCGACTTACCGGTCGAACCGGACCGTTTAGGAAACAATCGTGTGTTTCCATGTTTACAGATGCGGCGTTTCTTTGTGTCAACAACGAAGGTTGATTTCTGTATCTTTGGTAAGCCAATGATTGATGCCTTAGAGTGAAGGGAAGAGAAACGCTGTGAATTGGAGGAGTTATGGTTGGGATTGGGGATGAGGTTCGGGTTTAAGTTTGCCGAGTTTGAGTTTCCTTTTGTGGAATCTTTTCGTTCATAGTAAGCGTTGGTGTTGAACCAGTCGAGTTCGGCGTCTTTGGACAGCCAGAAGGATTCTGGCGGGAAATCTGGCGGTACTTCGGCAACATCGGGCGAGTCTGGTGGTGGAGGCGGTAGGGAGCGGTAGTTGTTTGTGTTAGTGGTGGTGGCGGCGAGAGTTTCACAGGCGATTTTGCTGTCGCAGGTGCCTCCGGCGCAGGCTGAGACTAGAGTTTCAAGATCCACTTGTGGCATCGTCGCCCGTTCAACAAAGGAAAATTATGTCTCGGTGATTTTTGAGAGCGAGAGAGAGAATTGGAAGGTAGGAGATTAGTAGTATGTGATGATGAAGGAGATATAAGAAAAAAGGGAAGAGGTCTTTTTTGGAGGGAGAGTTTCAACTTGTTGACTAGTGCTTGCTGGTTTTCGGAAAGGTAAAACCGCATGCTTTAACAGAGAAATAAATTTATTATAAAATAATCACTCTGATTTTTATAATAATTATTTTATTTTTTTTTATAAAAACAAGTAATTATTTTTTTTAACTTTTAGTGAATTTGATCTGTGCTAATTATTTATGATTTTTTTAAAGAAAGAAAGAAGGGAATTTTTGATTTGGGCAGCGGCATTAGGCAGCCGCTCTTCCAACTTCTTCCACCCGCTATTTTTTTTTTAATATTTCTTTTTTCTTCTTCTTAGAAACTACTAAGACTAATGCCTTAATAAATATTTGTTTTTCTTTTATTTTAAATACCAGTACTTAATTTTAAAGTAAAATTATTTCTTGTATTTTTATTTTTTTTATTTTTTGTTATCAAAGATAGAATTCTGCAACACGTAATCAGTGGTTAGTGGATCAGGATTAGTAGCAAGCATGGCAAAGAAGTCATATTATTATAATAACATACTGCATTATAACTTCCTTTAATAAAAGAGCATTTTTTCCGAAGCTCAAATAAAAAATAAAAAATTTAAACTCACAAGCTCTTGCAAGTACAAACATCTCACTATCACTCGTTCATGTGCTTATCCGTGCTATGTTGAGAGTTTAATTATTTTTTTATATAAAAAAACATTAAAATATTGTTAATGTATTTTTAATAGTGAGATGACATCTTCTTTAATTATTGAAATGACAATATATTAGATCAATTCGAATCAACTTGGGTTAATTTATCAAATCCACTACTCAAGTAATGGACCTTGATAACCTTGTGTGTGTGTGTGTATATATAAAAGGACACAAAAACCACTCGAATCAATCGAACAAACTCATGCACGGTTATGAGACTAGGATAATCTCATAGAATGCAAATCAAAATAAATTATGAAGCCTAATTCACAATCAATTCAATATTGAATGATGAAAATAAAAAAAAAAAAACAACTAAAAAATGGAAAAAAAATCAAGTCAACTGGCTTAATCCGTGACCTAGGTAATAAGACCTCATAGAAAGAAAATAAAAATAAAAATAAAAAATTATGAAGCTCAATTTTCTATCAACCCAATGTTGAAGGATTAAATTGAAAAAAAAAAAAAAAGAAAAAAAATTATTAGAATCAAACTAGGTTAACTTGTCGATCCCAGGTAAGGAGACCAGAATAACTCCATAAAAATATATATATATATATTCTAAATCAACCTAATATTGAAGGTTGAGATTTAAAAAAAATCAATTAAAAAAGGAAAAACAAACTCGAGTCAACCTGGCTAACCCGCAAAACTCACAACCCGGGTCATCAGACCATGATAACCCTATAAAAAGCAAATCAAAAAATAATTATGATTATGATTATGAAGTCCAATTATTAATCAATTTAATATTGAAAGATGAATTTGAGAAAAAAAAACATAATTAAAAAAGAAAAAAGAAAAAAATGGCCCGAGTCAATAAGACTAACCTGCAAAACTCGCGACCTAGGTCATGAAACAATGATAACCCCATAAAAATAAAATAAAAAAATAATTATGATTATGATTATAAATTCCAATATTGAAAGATGAATTTGAGAGAAAAAATAATTAAAAAGGAAAAAAAATTACCCAAGTCAAACCAGCTAACTCGCAAAACTCATAACTTGAGTCATAAGACCGATATAAATCTATAAAAAAATAAATTAAAATAAATTATAAGATTCAATACTCAGTAAACCTAATGTTAGAGGATGGAAATTAAAAAAATAATTCTAAAAAATTTTAATTTTTAAATATTAAAATGTAAAATGCCAAGACATTTCGCTGTTAATTGTTATAGTGAAATGATAAGGCACTTTTAGTATATGTTAATTTCATATTATCATTAGCTATTTGTTTTCTCTAGTGAAAAAATCATATTTAAGCTAATGTCCAATTATGTTATTGTTTTAAAATAAGTTTAAGTCTTTTATGATGATATTATTGATTGTCTTGTAAAATGTTCATTAATATTAGCCTAATATATAGGATTTCTAAAATAAATTGTTCATTAATATTGAGTGACAATAAAATTTTATTTTTTATTGTTAATTGTTTATATATTTTTGTCAACTTTTTATTCTAAGATATTTTTCATATTAGTGTGTAAAAATAATAGATTCATGATTTTCTTACCTTTTTAATAAAAACTTACTTTCACACTTATAATAAATTTTCACTAAAAGCAATGCTTCACATAGAAGAAGAAGAAGAAGAAGAAGAAGAAGAAGAAGAAGAAGAAGAAGAAGAAGAAGAA
>Ga0325405_1001365_pt1 | contig 24757 bp, 15 predicted proteins | sample PopdelMetagenome_21_FD_205663 | JGI IMG/M metagenome (GOLD analysis project Ga0325405, IMG submission 205663) | Populus deltoides microbial communities from Bellville, Georgia, United States - Xylem-Control-R2 | ecosystem: Host-associated > Plants > Phyllosphere > Stem > Wood/Secondary xylem...
AAAAAAAAACACCATATTCTTTACAAATCACTCACCATTTTAGCCACAAGTAATTGTTTTTTTCATCACCATTACTCAACAATGTAGGGATTTATCTAATTGAATAAAAAAATCTGATAACACGGAGATAATCAAATAAAAAGCAACTAGCCTAATTTTTCGACCATAAAAAAGTAGTTGAAAAACTACGATCGAGTTTTTTGAATTCAAAAATTTAATTTTTAATCTATTTTTATTTAAAAATATCTAATAAATATCATTATAATCTTAATAAACAAACTCATCAACTCAAAACACTTCTAAATTTATCAGAAAAACATAAAATTAAATTGAAACAACTTATATTTTGCTCCGATAAACTTTTTTCAAAGTAAAAACATTATAATAGAATATTTATTGTCAAATGAAACTCTTTGATATTAAAAATGATTTTTTTATTGTTAAAATAAAGCCACGTGATGGTTTTTTCTCTCATTTATTGTTTTTTTAGCGAATTTCTCTTCTTCCATGAGCATAAAAAAAAAATAAAGTTTTGAATCAAAAAAATAATAAACTACAAGGATCAAAAACAAATCTGCCAAACTGAAGGGGAAAAAAATGCTAAAAGGTGGCTTTAAAAAATCATTCTTTGCCTCCTTCTTTGGTCCTTAGATTTTAATTTTTTTCAATCACTAAAATCAAAATATTTTTTTAAATTTTAAATTTAATATCAAAACCATGTGGTATAAACACTGTTACAATCCACCATCCACGTTAAAAACCCCTCACCTTTTTAGATTTCTTTTTAATTTTAATTTTAATTTTAATATCCGTATTGTATTAAAGCTAATTTATGATTCGGATATGTCCAAGTTTCATGGATGAAATTAAAGAAAATCATAATATTTTTTTATTAGAGCACGATATGTGTAAAAATAAAAGCAAATTTTCGTTGTCCACCCATTTCTGCTTTGAAATATTTCTTGAGCACCACAATTCCAATTCCTGCTTCCAAATGATAAATGATAAATAGTTTTTTTTATAACGACAACAAACACACAGTTACTCTGGCTAGAGTAGCCACTTCTTCATCTTCAAAACTAAGAACAATGCCCCTTGAAGCCCTTACATCGACCGCCCCTTCCTTTCCCAGTTTTCGCCGCCAAAACCCTACCACTCTTTCCTGCCATGTTTCTTTTGACGGTGAGTCCAGAAGCCTTTTGACCCATGTTTCTTCCAAAAATTTTGTTAATTTGTTATATGCAGCTTCAGGATTGAATACGAGGAGGAATCGGACGACGAAGGTTACGGCTGGTTCTAAAGTCGAGAGCTCGAGCTTCCCTTTGGAGAAAAAGAGGTTCTTGCTTTCCGGGTCTCTTTAAACTCCCGGGTTTTGATTTCCGGGTCTCTTTAAACGCATGGTTTTATTTGTTCTTTGCAGAAAAGTTGTGGAACACGTGTGTCTGCTCAAAGCAAAGAAGTTTTTGTCTGATGAGGATGAGAAAGATATGCTGGATTATCTGTATACTTCCCAATATCAAATGCGTGGAATTGTTGCAGTTTCTTTGGGTCATTTCCTTTTCATTATCCAATTGCAAATGTGCATTCTTTGTTTGAAAATTGAAACTTTGGCATACATTTCTTGTAACATCTTCTCTTACATATAATCATGTCGTGAATTTTCTTCTTCTATAGGACGAATCTCCAACGACAATGTGGAGAACTATACTCATGCTGTTTTCATGCGTTTCCAAACAAAGGAAGATGTTACAAGGTTCTATGAGAACCCTTTCTATTTGAAAGTTTTGAAGGAGCATGTAATGCCTTATTGCCATGTACGACCTTGACATGTAAACACCATAACTCTTATTTTCCTCAAAATTCCGTAGTATTTCCTTTAACTGCTGGCTGATTCTGCCTAAATTATAATCTTACTAGGTGTTTTTTATTGGACTTAATTTTGCTGCTTTTTTGCAGGATTTAGTTAATGTGGATTATGAATCGGAAGTTGAAGATGATATGATTCCTATATTTCGTAAAGGAGAGGTAACCCACATACTTGCAAACGTTTCTTGCGATTCTTATGAATTCCTTTGAGATTTTTGTTCTTTTAATGAATAGAAAACCTGTTGGTGCTATCGTCAGCTGGCTTTGCATGCTGGTTTAGAATATCAAAAAACCCGTATCAATGCTATAAAATTCTTATATATTGGGAAATGTTTCTCTTTGCCTGTTGGCATTTTAACTGTGCCTTGTCTGTCCATATGGAAGATGCGCTTTCTTTTATTTTTATTTGTTTCTGGTGTTGTAATATGGTTCTGTGGCTGGTTGCCGGCTTAAGCTGATAATTATTCCAGAAATGAAGTTGAAATATATCTCGCTGACAGGAGTTCAACTATGGTGTGGAGTTTGTGCATCTATTTGCATTTGATGACAGCGCATTAGGTGCACCTGTGGAAGATGCATTGGCATCTCTTGAAAAGTTGAAAAAAGAGTTTCCGTCCTTAATTGTCCAATCTACTCAAGGTGCGTTTGAAATGAGAATTGCATTTTAGGGTTTTGAAGTCAGTAATAAGCATGCTGTCTTGTTATCTTTCCTAAGCTTTGCGGTGGCTGATTAGGGAGTCAGTTGGACTAGTGATTTAGCTATGAATTAAATTTATTTTCAGTTAACCTTTCTACATGATACATTTTCTTGTAATATGGCTTAAAGGTTGTAAGTTTGTAATATTTCCTACTTGTGTATTTTCAGGTTCAAATTTTAATCTCTGCAGCAAAGAATATACACATGCTGTAGTGACAAGATTTCGATCATGTAGGTCCCTTTTCAAATTCCATAATATCTGATTCTTCCCCACTTCCCCTTTTATGACTGCTGCTTGTTGGTATATTTTGCAGCTGAGGCCTTTGAGATATTCATGGGTAGCACTGAATACAGAGATGTAAGAAGGCTACTCATACATGCTGCATATTTTCATGTCTTCAGTTCACCTCTTAAAGTATAGCTATCAAATGGCTATGGATGCTTTTATGTCCTATCTTGAATATTGAACCCTAGAATTTATACTCAAATTGTTTTCAATATCCTGCAGCATATTTTTTTTCATAAAAAAAATCTCTGTTTTTCTGATGTTATAGTTGAAGTTTTCAAAATGAAGTTTTGCAAACTGTTACTCCCACTACCAAATATTGTGTGAACATGTAGATGCATGTTAATAATAGGATTTAATTTTAGAGCTTCTAAATTTGAATTGGCTTGAATATTACAATGGACATTTCTTGTCTTCATTCACTCAACATCTTTCAATTAGTCTCTATCTGTTGCACATATCTTTTGATGAAGAAATCAAACAGAAATAGACTGAACTTGGAAAGCAGGTGTGGAGGTCGAAATTCGAGCTGATCACCCGGAAAACACTTCCCATTCATTTCTCTGTTGATCCAGTGGGCAAGGAGGTTATGTAGTGATAGATCACTGTTTCTGTGATTTGTTTTCTTGCTCATAGATGCTGAGACATGAATGAAAAGGCATTTGTATATTGTATATAATTCTTTCAGAGGTCTAAAAAGGGCTTTCCTACTCACTGTTTTGGTTTCTAGGAACAAGCATTCAGGTGATCCTTCTCATCATCATGATTTCACTTAACTTGTGCTTACTCGTTGCTCTTTCTGATTTCTTTTAATTATTCAGATTTTTACCATTAGTCGCTTTAATTTCCCTGTCTCTGTTACTTCTAGTTAGTCGAAATATGGAACATTTATGTTTCTTATTTAGCAACTTAAATCTAATTAGGACTAGGAATGACTCAAGCCTATAATATATATGCTGGCAGTCTCAATTTCATGATGTAGTAATTATTCAAGTAGTGTTTCCTTAAATCGAAGAGTGTGAGGCTAGTAGTTTCTAACTTTCTTTATTTTCTCATACTTTTAGATCTGTTTTCAGTTTCGAAGCCCCTGAATTACCATGTTCAGCAGCCCAAACCCTGTAAACAACCATCTATAAGCTTTCCTTTGACTTGTCCTGCATCGTGTAACTTTTGGGCTAGAAATGTGATGGTTTGGATAAAGAGACTGGCTTCCTTGCCCCAGTCAAAATGTTGAATTTCTATATCTAGTGGCGGTTTCAGGCTGTCAAAATTCGTTTTTAGAGAGCAACACACCTGCGACCACTCAATCTTGGTCCGTCTGATAGGGATGATGCCTCTCCGTTTTTCTCTGTTTTCATGTCATGCAGCAGCGAGTGATTGGCTTCACCTGTCTTCCTGTGGGTGCATGTCATATGTCCAACTGTAGTATTAGACTTGTGCCCGCGAGCTGCAGCGGGTGATTTCTAAAATCTGTTTTTATTTAACTCTAAAATAATGAAAAATTATATTTTAATGAATTTCAACGATCTTGTCAAATAATTATTTTGCCCACAATAAATATCTCTTAAAACTCCAATGATCTAGATTTTGAGAGAAAAAAAAGTATTCTCATACCTAATTCTTTATCTTATTTTTAAAAATCATTTTAAAAACCAAAAAACAACAAAAAAACCAAGAAAATATGTTCTTGATGTATTTGTATTATTTCAACGTCTTTTCTTAAAGAATTTAAAATAAAAAACAGAGAGGAAAAAAAATAATCCGTTTAGTAATTTAATTGTAATTGTGAAAGGAAAATAATCGATTTGAAAATGAGAGACTTTCTCACCAAACAATTTAATTTTTAATTAAATGGTCCATGATTAATTCTCTTAATCCAAGGATCAATTTTTTCTTTGCTTCGTTTCAAGTTATCAAATGAATGGTAGAGATTCATTCTTGAAATTTAATGGTTAGTTGAAGTGCGCGTAAGCTGATCCGGACACTCAAAGATACATATAAAAAAAAAAGTTAGCCCAGCTACCACACCTTCTAAGCTCGCCATCACTTATTCCTCATCAGCAACTAACAACAAAAACAAAGTGTAGCTCAACTGATCAGATCCTGAGTTTGCTATCCAGAGATCACTAGTTCGAGTGCCACAAACCTCATGGCCATTGGAGGCTTGCCTGGTCGTTAACTTTAGGGCCTCGGGGGATTAGTTGAAGTGCACATAAGTTGGCCCGGACATCCACGGTTACCAAAAAAACAAAATAAGCTATCCCAGCCACCACACCATCCAAGCTCGCCATCACTTATTCCTCACTAGCAACTAACAACAAAACCAAACTCGTGACTCATAGAACCTCCTTTCTCATCATCTTTCCCAGCATTTAATCCAAAAATAGAGAAAAATAGAAGGACTCAGTAGTTCTTTACCCTTTCGATCTCAGCCTTCAACCAGCCACCAATCAATTTTTATTGCCCCCCTCCTCTCTCATCATCTTTCCCAGCATTTAATCCAAAAATAAAGAAAAATAGAAGGACCCAGTAGCTCTTTACCCTTTTGATCTCAGCCTTCAACCAGCCACCAACCAATCTTCATCCCCCCCCGACACACACACAAAAACAAACTGAAATACACCCTTACACAGCTCCTTCTCTCTTTCAAACACCAAAACTAGCCTTTACCCCTGGCCAAAAATCAACACACCATAAACTTAAGACTAACCCTCAAATCACCAGTAATCCAAACCAAGCCTCCCACCAAAACCGATCCAGCTCTACCGTATGAGTATTTTATATAGAGAGATTGCATGTGTTTATAAAAAGACTCATATGACAGTTGTGTAAGTAATTCTTATATTTGATATCACTAAGTTATCTTATATAAGAAATGTTATGTTTTGATCCTAACTACACATTGTTCTAATCAAGGGTAACAAAACAGGTAAATATTGGGTACAACATGAATTATATAAAGGTATTTGAGTGACCAAAAGAGAATTCATCACCCTAAGTAAATAAGAAAAAATATTCTACATGTTCTAAAATAGTATTGATTGTAAAATCATTGTGCAAGATAAAATAAAATTTGAAAAGAGTTTCAAATCTTATTCAAATGATTAATGATTATAATGTTAAAAACAAACATGATTTGACATATCTAAATCGAAATATTCTTGATAAAATAATAATAATTACACTGAGAAGTTATTCGGTATAAGATTAAGTCAAACCACTTATGATTTTTTTAATATTTAGAGAATCATGACATGTTTGTTAGAAGATGCACTTGAACTTTAAATATAGGTCAATCAATTATTGATTTGATAATAAATTAAATCATTTCATTTTTTTAATCCTATTTAATTGAGGATTATGTTTTATATTTGTGTCACCTTATTAGAAAACCGATGGATCACACACATTAAGAACCATTGGTCAAAAATTAAACTGGTATAATTAATCAAGTGTGACTTGATTTTAAATAAGTTTTAGAAATTAAGGACTATAATGTAATTTATACATGGAATTACAATTCTAGACCTAAAAAATTCAAGTAAGGACTTGATTGCATAAATTTCTAAAACTATCATGAAATAATATATGTAATATTATTTAGGAGACAAATAAATATTTTATTATTTATAGGGATATTAGGTTTTTCCTGTAAATAAAATGTTATACCTCATATTTTGTAGTGAGAGTTGTATGGATGTTACAGAACATATGTACAGAGATTTGAAACACAATAAGAAAGAGTTAACACTCAAATGCATCAAAATTCATCTCTTCTAAGGAGATTTCTCACATATGATTCATATGAATTACTGTTAGAGATTAAATACTCAAATGACTTATGTTTTTCAAGAACTCAGTTTTGAAGAAATTGATCAAACCTCAAAAGACGATATGATTTTTAAATAATTTTCTATTGAAACCCTAAACAATCGTTGATTTTTTAACAGGATTCTTTGTTATTTTTTTTAAAAATAAAATTTATCATTTACACTATATGTATCTATTTCGAGAAACTCAAAAATCAAAACATCTTAATAACTAGAATGAAAATAAAAAATATATATATAATTTATCAAATAAAAATAAAAAAAAAACCAATGAATTGGACCTGTCTTTATGCCGCACGATTCCTGAAGAATAGTATGAAAACACATGATGATAGTGAGACTTAAGACTGTTAAAAGATTCTATATTGCCATTGTTATGGAGGACTGTTCGTCCCATTTTGATTTTGTCAATAGCAACAGAAAAAATTTTAATGCCCTAAGATTAAATTGGTTTCTAAAATTAATTAACGTGTCATTATATAAGAATCCTAGAGCGTTTTGAGTGCACAAAAGTCAAAGTTATCGAAACAAATTGACAAGAGAAAGCCCTAAAAGATGAAAAAATGCAAGTTGTTGAAGGAGAAAAATGGTTTTTCACACTCACGAGGCTGGAAAATGAACTTCTTGAATGCAAAAACAATATGATCCACAATAGTTTTATCACTAGAGAATATTTTAAAGAGTTAAAGCAAGTAAATTCTTTTTGTTGCCACAAACAATGTCTTTCTGTATCTCTTCAATATTTTGATGTATTAATATTAAAATTAAATTTTAAAAATTAAAAACATATTATTTCAATATATTTTTAAATAATTTTTTTTTAAATAACCCCCGTATAATATCGAATAAGCATAAATTAATTGTTGACAAGGATTGCTTAACTCTCTTGACACCAAACTATGCTTCCACCTACCATGGCAGGGGCTAGTAAAATCATGTTTGACAGTGTGGTTGCGATTGTTTTTTAAATAGTTTTTTGTGCCGAAATACATATCAATGATTTTTTTTATTTTTTAAAGATCATTTTTGATATCAGCACATCAAAATGATCTAAAAAGTACAAACCACACTCAATTTTAACAAAAACAAAAATTTAAAATTTAATAAAACACAGTTACAAACACAATGCCAAACAAATTCTAAGTAACTGAAAGGGCCTTAATAGGCAACTTGATTTTGTCTCATGTGTGTGGTGTACACGTACATACATCTCCAGTATTCCATTCGGTCAAGCTACTCAAATATTTCAAAGCTCCTTAGGCAGTCGCCCACACTAGGCCAAGGCACCTACAAGTCACAGCAGGTTGTGCTGAGTAATCAAGTTCAGCAATCAATGGTGTTAACTGTTCAAGTGTATATGAATTAGCAAATGAGTTTAACACCAAACTATGCTTCCATAAATTAGCAAAACCCTTTCGGGCACTGCTAGTTTACAAAATTCAGAGCATTTTCTGCGATGTCTGTTCAGGAAAACTCAGTTTGAATTGTTACAGAACCACAAAGATCATCAACAATTGTAACGAGATGTAATGTTGTCAAATAAAATGCAAGAATAGCAGGAATAATGATAATGGTGTGCAAAATTACCATATAAAGTTTTCTTCGGTACTTCCAAGAAAATAAATGTTAAAGAAACTGGAGCAAGTACGAAAAATAAAGCAGCCATACCTACCAAAGCCTCGTCTTTCTCCATCTTCTCCATGGCTACCACAAGAAACCGATTCCCAACGCCCACCTACCAGTCTCCCATTACTGATGGTTGTACTACAGCTTCTAAATCACCACATATCTCAAGTCAAGATCTCTCTCCCCTTTATTTTTATTTTTTATTATTTTTTTTTAAACAAAAGGTCTCTCCTTTACATCCCACAACAAAGAAAAACAGCAGAAACCCGCAGGAAGTAACTGCTGCATCATAAATATTTTTATTCTAAGCAGTTGATACAGTCTACTTCACCATCGAAATGTTGCGAGTTGAGTCAGTAAAAGTAAACAAGCATCTCAGATAATAGCGAATCGAGTCGGCAGAAGTTAATCAAGCATCCCAGATAATTCACATACTTAAAGTATAAATTTAAAACGGATTTTGGCATTCGACAGCACAGTCACACCTACTTCACCATTCAAGCGCTGGATCAAGATTAGTATAAGCAAGGATCTCAGATATTTCAAATATTACAACTATAAATTAAAAACAGATTCCGGAACTTGACAGCACAGCTGCACAGGGAATGTTACACTCCAATGGAAATCAAGTTTAACCATATGGTGTGTAACATATGATAGTTTTCAAAAGTTTTTATATAAACCAACAACATACACAAGCTGAATATTTCCCTGCTTTCTAAACTGGATGAGATGTTATTTTAAACACCACCGACAACCACCTCCTCTCTAGATCTCCACTCTTTCTAAACCCAAGTCTAGAACAACCTTCACAGGCATTTAAAAGAAGGGAAATTTGCACCAGATGATTACTGCCTTACATATTCTTCTTGCCATCAGATGGTGACGAAGTTTGGTCTATTGAATCCAACTGGTTCCGCAGGCTTTGATTATCCTCAAGCAAGTGATCATACTGTAGAAGTGACCCTTCAGATTGTTTTCTGAGAGCCTCTGCCTTGGCTTCCGCAGCCTCTGCCTCCTTTACTTTAGCCTCATATTCAGATTCTAGCCTTTTGACCTTACTCCTCAAAGTCTCAACCTCTTCTCCCAGACCTTTGCCCTCTCCATTTTTTCCATCTTCAAAACTTCGGTTTTGTTTCTTAGCAGCCTCCATTGCCTTCCTGAGTAAACGAAGTTCTCTAATGTAATGGTGTAACCTGTCTATCATCAATGCGAGGAATAGCAAGAAGCCTGAATGGAAATAACAATCATGTCAAAATCAAATTCTAACCTTTAACAATAATACCAGTCTGCACTTGCTGAGAATCAGGCAAGCCAGCATTAAGGTTCTAAACTTTATTAAGAGACCGGATCGGTTAAATATTACACCATTCCAACAAGAAATAAGATTGTGGAAATAGCTTGCTATTGCAAAGAACTCACAAGCAAATACTAACTCACACATGTACCATTTTCAGGACAAGCGAAATATCACACCATCCCAACAACATCTAAGATTGTAGAATAACTTCCCATTAAACTCACAAATTTACACTTTTTGGCGACTTGCATATATTATCAAGAAACATATTCTCTCTTCCAACAAAACTAACCCTCTTCTAGACTGTAACGAAGAGTGCAGTTACAACATTTACGCCACCTAATCAAAATAGAAACCACCACAACTGACTTTGCACATAAGTAGCTTGTAGTTGGCTTTGTCTAATTGCGGCCAAACTGAATTCCTACCGACACTGTAACACTTGATCCCAATGCCCAAAATACTGCAATGGATGATAAGGCCAGAGCTCTTTCCAGCCGATAGAATACAACTCGTGTTCGATTAATTTACGGAAAGAGATAGTTGCTTCTCTGTTATCCAAACTCAATCTCATCACAATAACAAAGTAAAATTCCATAAGACTCTCTCTCATTCAATTGCTTCCCAAAAAATCACCAAAAAAAATCCAAAATCCTCACTCCAAAAAAAAGAAAATCTTAGTTTAGGTAAACTTGCATAGAGTACAAAATAACATTATCTTAGCACCCCATTTTACCAGAAATCAAATAGCCCTCTTTCTTTTCTTCCTTTTTTTTTTTTTTCTTTCCAAGAAGTGAATAAGAGGAAAAAAAAAAGACGATACCAGCAAATCAAAGAAAAGGAAAGAAGAAAGGAAGAATACCCAGAAGAGAGGCTTGGAGCAATTGCATGGCCATGAGAACCTCCTCAGTTGGATTAAGAGCGCCGGCTTCCATCTTACGGTTCTGCATATTCCCAATAGAGTAAACATTAGACAAGAGAAGAACTAAGATTGTCCCAGCAACAGTCTTGACGACGACGGGTCCCCTCCCTCGCTTGACTCGATCCAAACCCATGATCACGAGCTTTCTTAACGGATTTCTGAATATCAGAGTTAAAATCACTCCCATCTCGGAAAAAATTGCGATGTACAACGGCTGAATCATCTTTCCCTGTCTTGCTCTGCTCCAGTCCACTGGGCTAGCAAAGAGTTTTAGCTGAGTCAGAGATAGAGAGTGAAGGGGAAATGGTTGTTTTGAGTTTGCCCTTTTTCCTATCGTTGGGGGTCTTTAACGATGTGCTACTTTCTGCCTGCCAACTGCTGCCTTCTATTGACGTGTTTGATTTTGTATTTCAAAAGATATTTTTTAAAAAAATTAATTTTTTTTAAATTAATATATTTATATTTCCAAATTGGTTTGATGTAAATAAATTTTAAAAATAAAAAAAATATTTTTTAAAAAATAATATGTTTTTTCAGAATTTAATAAATTAAATTAGTGAGCCCATCCATGCTCCAAAATCCACATTCATTAATTTGGATCTTATGAGATCAATCCATTAATTAATCATGTGATTCCGTCTATGAGATCCAAAATCAATATCATGATAAGTTTTTTTTTAGTTTGGTTTAGTTTTGATTTGATTTAATTTATTTTTTTTATTTTTTTCGGTTTTGGTTTGGTTTTGTTTGGTTTTTTTAGTTTCAGGTTTATAAAACCGAAACCAAACCGGTCGGTTTTTTTAAAATTTTAATCGGTTTTTTTTCACTGTTCGGTTTTTTCGGTTATTTTTTTTTCAGTTTAATCGGTTTGTTAGTTTTTTTTTCTCACTCCTATTTCTTTTTTCAAGAAAAAATGGTCACCAATCAAGTTTGTAGTTTTTCCCCTTTTTATTTATGTTGTTTAGACATTAAATTTATTGATTTCAGCAATATTAACCTATTTCCATGTCTAACACAATTTAAAAAAAAAATAACCAGTTTTTTAATGAGTTTCTAAAGACTCTCTTGCTTGAAACCTTATTTATTTAATTTTATCAAAAAGTAAAATTGTGTTGAATTTTAATGTTAAATTTGGGTACCATGATGAAACTAGTTTTGGCAGTCTCGAAGGAAGGCATTATGTGCTCTTTATACGATCTATAGCGTGATTTAATGCATATTTAAACTGAAAAAATGTTGGGTGGTCATGCTCCATATGGAAAAAGGGAGCACCATATATATATATATATATATATATATATATATATATATAAAAGTGTGATTGTGTACAGCTAAAAAGAAAGAAAAGAGACGTTGGATGTATTTTTAGGGTTTGCGTCCATAAAAATATCAAAATACAAGATAAAAAAAAAATTATGTGAAAAAAAAAAAAACAACTTGAAGAATCTTCATTCAAGTTTTGATAAGCAAAATTCATCGTTAGATCAAGCTGAAATTTTTATAATAGATTATTAGCATATACATTTTCATTTTGTATAGTTTGATTGAAGATTAGAGGTGTTCAAGTTGATTTATTCATCATAAAAACATGATTTTTAATTTTAAGATTCTTCTCTACTCTTTCCTTTTAGTGATAATGTATTTCAAGAATATATTGTTATTAATGATGCATGTCGCGTCTTTTAATCTAAACTAAAAAATAACACTTATGTATCCATTATTGTTATTAATAGTAATTTTTAAATAGACTACGATTATGTGATTTTTCTCCACATCAGGTTTTTCCATGTAAAATATCGATGTTGATTTATTGTGATTTTTCACATAGTTTGTTAATTAGGGAAGATTATATTTGATTATTCTGGTGTTTTTTTTTGCTTTCCTACCTAACCTAACAAGTGATATCAAAACTTTAAATTAATTCGAGTTGGTTATCTTATGTAATTAATGGAGACTAATAAAAGTAGATTGATTAATTTAAATGGTTTTAATTATCATATGTGGGAAGGTGTGGAAGACCTTTTTTCTCAATAAATATGAAGGTAAAACTATATGCATCTTAATCCTTCTTAGATTTATATGTGTAAAATATGCAATCAATGTTATTTATATATTCATTTTATTAAACAATATTTTTTGAAAAAAAAACTAATTTACTTTGCTAAATAATATTCCATTTGAATATCAATTTGAAGAAGGCATTGCAGAAAAACTAAGATTATATTTTCTAGTCAGGCCAAGATTATACAACGATAATAATATAATAAAAACAAAATATATTAATTCATATAAATTTGGATGACCTTTACCCTTGCAAGCTAATATTATAAAATAAAGCTAAATGGCTGGGTTTAGCTCTAGACATAAATTATTATAGGTTGCGATAGTGAAATTTACATAGATATGGTCTGTAATTAAGAGGACTATGAGGGGTATTTTAGTATTTTCATGTTATCTTTTTTATTTTTTATTTGAAAAGTTGTTAGCGCGTGTTCCATACGTCCCAGCAAATGGGTGGCGCTTGCTCTATTAAAGAGGTGTATGAGACGCTTCTTGGCGGCCAAATCAGGCCACTCGTTGTCTAGATAAATGCGTAGACATGCCCTCTTTTACATGGAGCGGCGCTTGTAGATAGATCATGGTTAGATTGTCGTTGATGATCAATTGTTTGTGTTTTTTCTTTTTTTTCCTATCCTGACAACTAAAGTGCACAATTATCCTATGTTTCTTTGTTGTTTGCTTGGGTCTGACAATCATGTTCGGTATCAGACCCAGATGCGGGCTGGCAACCATGTTTGGTGCTAGACCTAAGCACAAGTTTGCCAACGTTTCTAAACCCAGACACGGGTTTGGCATGGCCCTAGATTCAAAGCTCTAGGGTTTGATATGGCTGTCAGACTTAGGCCTGGGTCTGCCAAGATTGTCAGATCCAGGCACGAGTCTAGCATAGTCCTAGATTCAAGTTTCTTAGATCTAGCATGATTATTACTAGACCTAAAACTCTTTCATTTGACATAGCTACTAAACCCAAAATGTTTAAATATAAAGAGTTTAAAATATTCTCATACTCTTTATATTTTTTAATATTTACCCGAAGTGGTGACTGATATACTTGTATAATTCTAAAGAAAACTAAAAAAAAAAATAAAGGAGTTCTAACCGACACCCACGCTGCTCGAGGTGCTCCTATCACAAAATTGATGACTCTCCTCTCCTTTTTTATTTATGCTATATTTTAATATTCAAGTAAGAGCCAGTGCTGGTAGCTTCCAAAACATTCGATTCGATTAGGCTGTAACTGTCCTTAATAGTACCAAAATGCCCTCGTTTATTTGATGGCTGCCATTGAAAGACAAATTTTCATTTGGAAACGTGATGGAAACCGGTGTTTCATGATATTTTTTTTAATTTATTATTTTTTTTATATTTTAAAATTATTTTAATATATTAATATTAAAAATTATTTTAAAAAAATAAAAAATATTTTATAAAACAATCAATACTATATTTTTAAACACAGTTGTTCACAGTTAAAATATTATTTTAAATTTTTTAGTATTTTTAATTGTTTTAATATTAAAAATAAATTTTAAAAAATAAAAAAATATATATTATTTGAATGTATCTAAAAAATATATATTTTAAAATACAAATTTAAAACCTCTTACCGTTTCTTCACTTCACTCCTGTAATTCTTCTTCTTCTCCTCTCTCCCAGCAGCTTCTATATAGTATTTCTGCTCTAATTGCTTAATTTGTGCCTTTGTCTCTAATCCTATCACAAGGTAACGCTTAAAAAACAAAATTAAAATCATTCATCATTCTGCTGATCACTTATTTTTAGCTGATTTCTTTAATTTTCATAGAGAAAGAAAAAGTGATTGGTTTGAGGCGTCGTTGTTGAAATGATCTGGGGAATTATTCGACGCAAACTCGCTTCGGTATTTATTAATTACTGCACTATTTTTTTAATTCTTTAATTATATTTTAAACTAATCTCCTCAGTGTAAACAGTCTCAGTCAGTCTCGCGAATTAAGCATCCGGCGACAAGGCCGAGAGGTTACGGCCAAAAAGAGGTACCTCTGCCTGCCTTTCTTTGAATAATCAATCCTCATTTTCCAATTACAAGTGAATTTGGGACATTGTTTGGGAAGAAATGTGGAGATTTAGTAATTTACATACGTAAGTAAGTAATGAAGTAGAAGAATCTATCTGTGCAGCTTCTGAGCAATGGTAAGGGGTGTCGGCATGCCGTCGGCAGCTTTAATTATTGCACTACCTTAGGTAATATTGTTCTTATTATTATTATTAACTTGCTTCTGTTCTTTGCTTGATATTTTACAACATTTTATAACTTCATCTAAGCCCCTTTATTTCCTTATATTTTTTCTTTTAGGGAGCCAATGTTGTCGTGCATATTCGAATAAGCCGAGGAGGTTAGTGAGCTGACTGACTCTTTTATATCTGTGCTATTCCTGTTGGTATATTGGTTATATTTGGTTTCAGTTCTGAATTAATACAGGGAAATTACTGCAATGCTTCTACCAGAATATTTTATTCCATTGAGGAGTAGATCATTTTCTTCAGATACTGGTAATTTATAAGTTCATTTTTGTTTATTTATATTTAGAGTTTATGCTTCTGAATGGTGTTAATTGTTTTTCCCCTGATTGGGTTTGTAGGAGATCTGGTTGATGCAGTTGTCCCTTTCATGGGTGAATCTATTACTGATGGCACCTTGGCGAAATTCTTGAAAAGTATGCTTTTTTAACTTGTCATCCAACTGTTTGCATTTCAACAAATACTCAAAATGAATATGGCAATTGACATATTATGGGCAGATCCTGGTGACAGGGTTGAAGTTGATGAGCCCATTGCTCAGATTGAAACTGACAAGGTAATCCTTGAAAGATAGTAAGTGACTCTGAAGAATGTATATTGGTTGTTTCTGAAACCGGGTATGATTAACATGATTGATTGGAAGAATGTATATTGGTTGTTTAATTACCACCAGGTGACAATTGATGTGGCTAGTCCTGAAGCCGGCACCATTCAAAAGGTGATATTTATGAACTATAGCAATATCAAACTTGTGAAGTCTGATAATTTTGTCTCATCTGTTCACAGTTATCAATGGATACGTGCTGCTGTTTTGATCCCCCCCCTTTTATTTTATATTTAATTGCTAGTAGCTTGTAGCCAAGGAAGGTGAAACTGTGGAACCGGGTACCAAAATTGCTGTTATTTCAAAATCAGGTGAAGGTGGACCACAAGCTGCTCCGCCCTCACAAGAAAAGACTGCTTCTCAGCCCCCACCCCCAGCAGAAAAAGAGAGTATAGGAAAAGGAACGACTAAGACTGAAACTTCCTCTCTCAAAGGAAAGGAAAAAACACTGTTTCCACCACAACCAGCAGCCAGAGCTCCTTCATCACCTCCTAAACCTTCAGAACCGCAACTTCCACCTAAGGAAAGAGAAAGAAGAGTGAGTTTTATGATGGTCTATTCATTTTTGTGTGAAAATGCATGATTACGTTTATTGTACTTTCTGCCATAGTGGTAATGAATTTCTCTATCAAGTGTTTTCATACTTTCTCACTCTAGGTTCCCATGACAAGGCTGAGGAAACGGGTTGCAACACGGTTGAAAGATTCACAAAATACATTTGCAATGCTGACCACATTCAATGAGGTTGATATGTGAGTTGAAATTCATCTTTTCTTTTTCCATCATCAATGGTTGAAAGCCGAAACATGTCTGTTTAAATGGATTTCATCATGTCTGAACTAAATACCCCAATTTTTTTTTTCATGTTTTGATGAATTTCATTGTGCAATTGGTGTCTTTTCCATGTTTGATATATTGTTTCTACTGGAGAAAAAGGAAAGAAAGAGTCAATGGAATTATTATGCCTTTTGAACCGCAACTTAATTTTATCTTCATTTTTTGTCATTCTTTGGATGGCTAGAAAGTGCAATTCCAACTCAGTTTATTTTAACATGGTTTGCTGTATAATGCAGGACTAATTTGATGAAGCTTCGTTCAGATTATAAGGATGCATTTGTTGAAAAGCATGGAGTGAAGTTCGGATTTATGTCAGGATTTGTCAAGGTACATAAAATGCCAATTGTATAAAATACCAAATTCATGTATGTTATGATGGATTGATGATGTTAGACTGTTACTGTATGATGTGTGTTTCTGACCGTTTACTTTTACAGGCTGCTGTTAGTGCACTTCAGTATCAGCCAGTTGTCAATGCTGTAATTGATGGAGATGATATCATATACAGAGACTACATTGATATAAGCATTGCAGTTGGCACTCCGAAGGTACATAAATATTCGTTTGATATTTATTCCATTATTGACTTTTGTTTATTTTATGTGGGCTTTTGGTGGGGAAATAATCTGCTAAACCACGAGCTCAATAGCATTTTGTATGTTGCAGAAAGATGGGAAAAAAAAAATTAAAATGGTAAGTATCAACCTCTTCTATCTGTCGCACCCGGACATCGCAGTGGCCCGTAAAAAATAATCCTTGATTTATGGAAAAAAAAGATTTCTGGCATCTTGTTCTTTTAGGGGAAAAGTCTTGTTTGAGAAGTCGCCACCTAGTATTATGTCACTAGGAACCCTAACTGGTCAACAGAGATTCTATGGTTCGGGACTGGTTACGTAAAAGGGAAGATATTATCACCCCTTAAACGTTCTGCCTGAGGCAAACTGCATTGCTGGTTTTGTCTTAAATTGCTAAACATTTATTCCCTTATATTATGATGATTTGTTTATAATATTCCTGACTCTGGCGCAAGTGAATATTCGATCCCGAATAATTCCAACTCTAGCGTTGGTAAAAATTCCACCACGAATAATTCCAACTCTGGCGTTAGTAAAAATTTGTAGCTACAAAAAATTCAGTATATTTTCTTTTTCTTTTTTTAATTCCTTATCCTAATATCAGTGAATAAATTGACAAAAATACATTTTTCCTAAGACATGCAAAAATTTTATTTCTACACTTTATAATTTTTTTTGTTTTTTTGGGCTGGGCCCAGCTCAGCCCACATGGGCTGGGCTAGACCCAGCCGGCCCGGCCACTGGCCCAAGCCAGTGACCCGGCTGGGCCAAGGACACGCTCAGCACGGTGGGAGTAATTAAAATTGCAAGTGCACAGTGCCTGTGTAATTAAAGATAGAAAGAGAAGGAAAGATGCAAACTTACCTGGTGCAGCTGCGGGGTGAAGACGAAGACGATGGTGACGACCGGTTAGCTCTGGCCAGCAGATACTACTTCCTCTCCTCTGCTCCTTCTTCTATGTTCTTTTTTTCTTTTTTGCTTTCTTTCTGTGTTGGATCCCTCTGCTCTGTCTCTTCTGCGCGTTTCGTGCTCTCTGTTTTTCTTTGTGTTCGTCTGTTCGAATGGGGACTATGATGGTAAGGGTCCTGATGTTGCGGGTTGGATGGAACCAAGCTTTCTCTGGTTCTGTTTTTCTTCTCCCTTTTTCTATGGCTTTCTCCGGCTTCTATAAAGCCAGAGAATGGCCTTTCTTCCCGTGTTCGTGCCTCACGATCGTGAGGCACGAAAGCCTCTGTTTCTTTGAGAAGAAACAAGGGCAGAAAATTTGCTCTCCTCTGTCTTGTTTGTTTCCCTATCCTTTCCCCGTTCTCCTCCCTGTTTTTTTTCGTCTCTCTCTGCCCAGCCTCTGGTTTTTTCTTGTGTTCCTTTTCTTTCCGGTTTCTTTCGTCACTCTTTCTAACCAACCCCTATTCCTCGGTGCTCCTCGGTTTATTTAGGGCCCGACAGGTTGGTAACGGGCGGTAGGCTGAGGGTCGACCACCATTAAGGCGCCCATAACTGAAATCAACGGACGATTACTGCTGCAACGTCTCTTTGCCTTTACTATAGAAAACGATCGCTGGCTTAAAGAAGAAGAAGATGAACAGCGTCTTCAAAATGACGTCGTTTAGAGATAAACAATTGCCATTTTCGTTTTGACCCGTGAAGTTTTGAAACTATTATAATTAAGCCCCTGGTTTAAACTGTAATTTCCCCTGCATTTTGGCACCCTTTACAAGTTAGTCCTTGGACTTTAATCTGATGCAATCGTGCCCCCAATTAACCCCAAACTTTGTTATTTCTTCAATTAAGTCCTTGATTTCATTAATTTAATTAAATCCAAAGTCCAATTAAGTCTAAAACTTATCAATTTTTCAATTAAGCCCCTGATTGGATTAATTAAATTAATTTCAAGCCCTATTAAGCCTAAAAACTTATCAATTCTTCAATTAAACCCTTGATTGAATTAATTAAATTAACTTCAAGCTTAATTAAGTCTCAAAACTTATCAATTCTCTAATTAAACTCTTGACTTGATTAATTAAACTAGTCAAAAATTTAATTAAATCTTTAAACTTCCAATCATGTTGCCCTTAACCCAAATTTTAATTCATTCTTCAATTATTTTATTATTACTTGTTTTTTCATCATTTTTTTTAGTAAATAAAATAATTAAAATAAAAAGGTTAAAAATTGGGTTATGACAGTATTCCAGAGGTGACACCCTGTTTACTTGGGTTTGGATTTCCAACTTGGAGGTCCAGGGTCAAATCTAACCCTCATTTGTGGAGCTCAAAATCTAACATACCTTCTAATGTACCAATAAAAAGCCCTATGATGGTTTCGATTTCTCAATTATACTGGTGGTTTTTGTTATTTCATTTTATATACTCGTTATCATTGTCAGAATCTAATGACAATTTGGTGAATTCATCCTGGAATAGTTTAGGAATTTTATAGGTAATTGGATATGCAGATGATAGAAATGCTTTATAGGTAGCAATCTTAATATCATTTCAGCGATGGTAGGCAATAGGTAAGACTGTTGAAAATTTAAGACACTTTCAGATTTAGCAATTTTGGAAAACTGAAAGAGGCCTGTCCTTGTGGCCATTAGACCTCGTATCTAATGCTGCCTTGCTGCGAGACAACAAAATAGTTTGATTGTTTTCTTAGATCTGTTGGAAATACATGCTGCTTTAGTTCTTGCTCTGCTTCTTCCATTGACTTAAATGTTGTGTTTTCTACTGCCAGGACTTAATGCATATATATCACGACATCAATTTATTTGGTGATATCATTTGACAGGTGCACTTATTTTGTATATAGCTTGACTGGATTAGATTATGACTTCATAGCTCTAAATAAAATTGTTAGAGAAGAAAAGTTCAAAATGAATTGATTAAAACATTAAAAAGAAGTGATTCAGGGTATTGAAATGCCAAGTTCTCACTGTTCTGGTTGAGTTTTTTTTCTATTTTTTTTTTCAATGAGACTTGATAAGTTGTGTAGGTAAGTCCATTGCACTCGGCTTGCTCTTCTACCCATTAACAGCTTGCATCCATAATAAAGTTTTGCATCATTTAGTGAGATGAAATGGTCTCTTCAAATAATACAAATTAAGCATTATTATCTTGATTGATCACCTGCTTTGGGACAGCAGAAAATGAAAGAAACACCTAACCATATCTCCCCTCCTCCCAAATGAAGGGCCTTGTTGTTCCAGTTATCCGCAATTCTGATCAAATGAACTTTGCTGAGATAGAGAAGAACATCAACACTCTAGCTAAGAAAGCAAGTGCTGGTACCATATCGATTGACGAGATGGCTGGAGGTACTTTCACAATATCTAATGGCGGGGTTTATGGAAGCCTTTTGAGCATGCCAATTATCAACCCTCCTCAGGTATTGCTCCATACAAAGTACAAACAACACCTTTTGGTTTTATTCCTTGATGGGGAAAAAAAATCCTCTTTAACTTGATTTCCCTCCTCCATGCAGTCTGCTATTTTGGGCATGCACTCTATAGTCACCCGGCCAATGGTTGTTGGGGGCAACATAGTCCCAAGGCCAATGATGTACGTTGCATTGACATATGATCATCGACTGATAGATGGAAGGGAGGCTGTTTATTTCTTACGCCGCATCAAAGATGTTGTGGAGGACCCTCGTAGGCTTCTTCTTGATGTATGAGAAGCCGCATTTGGTATAGTTTTATTTGACATATACGAATAAGTTTCTAAGATGGAACTTTATAGGGAGTCTACGGATCTGTCACTTCTGCAAGTTCTTTCTTTGTTTTTTGGTTTTTTGGCGTTACGCAAGTTCTTCACTTGCTGGATCCATACTGTGTCCCAACAAGAGGCCTTACTGCATTTACTTTTATTGGTGTGCGTGGTGGATAAATGCTACGTTGCTGGGAACTTTCTTCAGTATCTTGTGAAGCCTTTGAATTTTATAATTTATTGTAGAGATTGTTCTATAAATTTCCCGCGAACAGACACACTGAGGAGGAAAACACCCAATAAGGCGTCTTATAATCTTTCCAGGCCAGGTAGAATTTAGCCAAGAGCAGCTCAGTCTGCAGTATGCTTATCTAAAATTTTCACAATTCAAACCTTGTATACTGGAACAGTCAGCACTTGCTATAGATACCGCTCCGTGTTTTTGTAAAACTTAGATTTTTTTTCTTCAAATTAGTCTTTTTTTCTGTTTATCTTCCTGTAAAAGCAATTGTTTTGGAAACATTTATCATTCTATACCTGATATTTGTATATATATATATATATATATATATATATATATATATATATATATATATATATATATATATTGAAAAAGGACATTTTGTACCCTTTAACTTTCGATATCATGAATTATAGCTCAACATTCTGAAACAGAAGCTGTTGAGGAGCCGTTATCTCATTAAAAGGGTTTCATACATCTGTCTTCTAAATCACAGCTGATTTTTTTGTGGAAGCTCTAGCATAAATTCCTCGTACTCGGTGATTCTTGTGGATGATCTCTGGATCGTGATTTTTGTTTTTTTGGCGATTTAGTGAGGTCTAGGTGAGCTAGCGGCTTGGAGAGGTTTCATCATCTTATGAACTCAGGCTTATTACCGTTTTATTATTTATCAGACTTATAAACTTATTTTATTATTTTGAAATATATTCATTTTAAAGTTTTCTTTCAAAGTAACGTTATGATTTTTAATAAATGCTTGTATTTTTAGTCTTACTCTTTTCGTTGCACTATCATTTATTATAATTTATTTTTTTTATCTCACTTATTCCTCAGAAACATTTTATTATTTTTCTTATTATTTTATCCATTAAAACGCATCACTAGTTTCTATGTTCTTATGAATTCTAAATTAAAATTCATTTTATGAAAATCATTTCCTCCATTATATATTATTATTTATCTATTATTTTTTATCTTAGTTTCTATCACTCGTTGAGATTATATCACTTTCAGTTTTACGTTTCAATAAAAATTTACATAACCAAATATTTAAATTATAGATTTCTTCGTTTTCACACGTATGCTCTCAATGAAGAAAATAGTAAAAGATCTTTCCAATATATTTAAGGAGGGAAAGATGATCTATTTCACAAGGACTTGGTATGATCGCCTAGTAAAAAAAAATGAAGACATATTGGTTTGAAGATATAAATGAAGTTATTGAACATTTTAAGTGAGTGTGTGCGCTACTATAAAAAACGCGAAATATCTAATATAAATATTGAGATAAAGGTTACAAGAAGTGTATACAACAACTCTTTTTTTCTATTTGATCAGTTTAATAATTTCTCTCATAGTGAACTTGACGGCAAAGAATGTTGGAGACACTTCAATGCATCCTAGACAAAGAAGGATACAACCATCCCATAATTTTTTTTTTTTTTGTAGGCACCTTTAGTGAAAAGCATAGTTTTAAAACTCGACTTGGCCCAACAAGTTGATTTGTGACTTGGATAACTCAGGGCCGGGTTTAAAAAAATAAAATAAAGAAAAAAAAAACCAATGTGACCCAGTTAAAATCTCAGTTGCAACCTATTAATTATTTAAATGTTTTAACAAAATGATATAACAAAAAAAAATCATAATGAAAAGATATAAAGACACTTAGCATTTAAACTTATTGATTTTTATACTATTTCAATGTTCTAAAAAATAAAAGGATGAAAAAGCCCTTTTTAAAATGTTAATTTATTTTTGCTTTCAAGAGTATTTACTTCACCATAAAAGAAATTCTTGAACAAAAGCAACCTATTTTTTTTTTTTTTGCTAACAGTCATTTTAATGTGAAAAAAAAGAGATGCACAAACCACTTCGTCCCGAATTAATTTAGTAGTAATATTCAATGGATCCCCTGGCATTAACCCAATAGCAAGCTTTGTTAGGTTTTTTTATAAAATCAAATTGATCATTTCATTGTTCTAATACACAGCACATTGTATCTTGATGATGCCCTTTAGCTTTTATTTTAATAACAAAAATAAAATCACGATCATAAGAAGCCCTAAATCAAAACCCTAGTAAACAGAGAATGATATTATAATAAATAGAGGTAGCAGATAAGATTGCATGTAAAGGGAAGGGTAAGAAAGTAACAGGGATTGGATTTACGGATTCGCTTTCCAATCTCCATATATGATTGCACAGTTTTGGTTTAATTACGTGGCTTGCTAGAGAAGAAAAACCTTCCACTCTGACTTCATTTTTTGATTTTTATTAGACTTTGTAACTTACCCAACTGGCGGCGGCAAATTTTATTTTAACTGGGAAGCCGCAAAGGGACGCTCGGTTTTTTGGTTCCTGGGTTGGGCCTCATTGGAATTTCAGCAGCGACAAGGCAGTTTACAGAAACAAAGATAAAACAGATGGGACCAAAAGTTTAGGCAAAGCAAAGCGAAGCAGGATATGAGAAAAGAGGAGGAGCATGCAACGCCGTCATTGTCAACGAACAACGGCAAGAACAGGAGGATTTAGGTTTCAGATCTTATCCTAGTAAATATAATAGAGAGTCCGGGTTCAAAATTCAAAAAATAGAACATTTGAAGCAGAAGCTGTATATAATGGCTTTGCCTTTTCTTTTGGAACCACCTCTTTTCTGCTTCTGTTAGTTTTCCCACAGCCTTCCAAGATTTGAATGCAGTTCTATCCTTAGGTGGCAAACAAAAATCGCAAATCTGCCTCCGTTAATTTTCCCAGGGCCTCTGAAGAACCTCCCACGGTCCTGCAAAAGGCATCATAAAGAAGATTTAGCTGCACAACAGGTGGAAACCTGTCAATTAGAGGGGGGGAAAAATACAAGACAAATCAAACTCACCCTTCAAACACTAGCTCCTTCTTTTCTTGCAGCTGCAAAATCCTCTCCTCGACGGTATTCTCGATGACAAATCTCACAATCCTACAAGTGCAAAAACAATGTAAGCCCAATTAAGGGGAAATTATACAGATTAGTCGCCAGGTTCAGCTTAACCAACAACCTAAACTAGGGACAGGGTCATTCAGACATCAATTCAAAAAGATGATCAAAGGTTTAACTGCTACGTCACAATTGCGCTCCGATGGACTACCAATTTAATTATGAAACCTTCACATTCTACAAGATTATAGTTTCGTCAAACCAAAGTTAGTTAGAGACTCACTCCCACTAAAGAATTTTAGCACACAGGTGCTTCAAGCTCAACGACGTGAATTCTTTTTTGAGACTTGAACTGAACAAAAGGATCACCTAGAGTATAAAGTCCCCGCCATTTACCTTTAGCAGCTCACAACTTTGGCTTTGCAGTTCTTGTGGCAAAATTCACCGAGGTCAGAAGTGCTATCAAACATAGCCAAGTCAAGGAAAACATTACCCTACTAGGAAAGTCAGTCAATTCTTGACATACCACTTCGGGTATGGAAAAGATTTGTATACAAACATATACTACAAAACTGATTGCAAAAAAATGTGAAAAGCATCTATAGAAACATTAATTGAAGGGACTGGCCTGAGAGAACACTATCATCAGTCAATACAAATTTTGTACATATCCAACTCATGGACTTGTAGCATTCTTGTGCCAGCTACCTTTTAAAAGAAGTGTTAGTGAGAAAGAGTCTGTTTGGCATGATTTGTGAAAAATAATTTCATGACATGATTGAATAGTTGTTTTCATAAATGACTAGTGGCAAAGTAAGTCAAGTTAAAAGTATGTTAGATAAAAAGTTAAAAATCTTGTCTCGATTAAAACAAAATCTTGTCTCGATTTTGTGAAAAAAAAATTATGAGTCAAAAGTTAAAAATAACTTATTTATGACTTTTCTTTGAGATTATATATATATATATATATATATATATATATATATATATATATATAAAACTAAAAACAATTTGAAA
>Ga0325405_1001366_pt1 | contig 24745 bp, 6 predicted proteins | sample PopdelMetagenome_21_FD_205663 | JGI IMG/M metagenome (GOLD analysis project Ga0325405, IMG submission 205663) | Populus deltoides microbial communities from Bellville, Georgia, United States - Xylem-Control-R2 | ecosystem: Host-associated > Plants > Phyllosphere > Stem > Wood/Secondary xylem...
ATTTATGAAATTATATTTTTTTTCAATTTCATTCTCATTCAACTTTTTAATTTGTAAGATTTGTTCCTCATTATTTTAATAAACTTGAGAAAAATAAAACATTAATAAGTTATTTTTCAGCTCATTTCCATGACATAACCAAACACTGGAAAGTGTTTTCCAACTTATTTTCCATTACACTACCAAACATCGGAAAATACTTTCCCGAAATTCACTTTCCTGGAATTCACTTTCCCCGGAATTCACTTTCCCCGGAATTCACTTTCCAAAAAGAAACTACTTTTCAGCAAACAAACGGGGTCTTAGATAGGAATAAGAAAAGGAGAGTGGAAAAAAAAACACTAATTGAGAATGATAAATAGCTATAAATAAATTATTTTTTTTCTTCAAATTAGAATCGTTATTTTCTATACACTATTGTCTCTAAAATTATAAAATCATTTTATAATTTATCATTATTTTCTATACATTATTGTTGCTTTTTTTTTTCATATATATATATATATATATATATATATATATTACAAATTTTCACTTGAAAGAGAAAAGCTATAAAATCCTCAATCTGATTAGCTAAATAAATAAAGTTTGATGCCTTAATCATGCTGATAAAAAAGACTACCACATTCATGTCTTCTTCTTCTTTTTTTCCTTTAAAATGCTGTATGTTTGTTCTCTTTATGCAATTCATTGGATTCTGCTTTCCACGGCCTTCTCTCTCACACCTTCCGCGAAGATCTACAATGGCTTCTGCTTTCTTCTCCTTTTTTTTCCTCCCATCCTTTTGAGACTCTTGTCCTTCCGCAAAGATCCACCATAGCTCTGGAGTTGAGTGGAGGTCAATTATCTGTGCTGTCATTGAGGTTTTGGTCCCCAGGCTGTCCTCTCCTGAGGTTCGAGGCTTTTTCAAAAGGCACAAGCTCAATCAATGGAAAAGTTCGAGTTCATCTTTAAATTATTCTCCTTTTTTATTTTTTCACAAGTATTTAACCGTTCAATTTGTAAGAACATCGGTCTTTTTTATAAGCCAACAATTACACTTTTTAAATTTGCTATTATTATACTATACTTAGGAAAAATATTGTGAATATAAACTCATTACACCATGAACGATATTGTAAATATAGAGTGTTTATACCGTGGACAACATTATAGTGCCTGTGAAGAACATTGTCTTTTCTGTATTTAATTAAAAATTGTTGTTGTGTCTGGCTTGATAGCTAAACCCAAAAACATTGGGTCTGATTCGCAGCTAGACCCAAGTTTGGGTCCGGTGCCCAACAACGTTGGCTGAGTTTGTTTAATTCAAATTCTAGGCCTACAATTTGCTTTGAGTAAACTGGTCGACCTGCTGGGTCAACCTGGAACTCGGGTAAACCGGCAGAAACCTGGTAGAGACTCTTCTTTTTTCATATTTTTTAGTTGGTTACTAACTCATTTCAAAGTTCACTATATAAATAATATTTTAAACTTAATTGTTTACAACATGTATAGCCTATATTCACATGAATTGTTTCTTATTTTTTTATATAAATTAATAAAACATCAAATATTTTTGAAAAAATTTTCTGAGTGACCCGGGGCCTTGACCGGGTCTGTTTCATTCAATATTTGGGTCTGCAATTGACCTGAAGAAAGGGTCAACCTGAAACTCAGGTGACTTGACAGAAACATAGTAGAGACCTTTTTTTCTTTCTTTCTCAAATGTGTTTTTTTTTCCTATCTAGAGACCCCTTTTTTTTTCTTCATATTTTTCAGTTAGTTACTTACTCATTTCAAAGTTCACTATATAAAATTAAAATAATATTTTGTTATTGTGAATTTTAGACCGAACCAGATCTTAAAACTATGATTTTACCGATGTTTGTCAGCCTTCTACCAAATACTCAAATGAAGTTTATTTTTCCAAAAATATTTTTGAATGTAGCTCGTAGTTTTATAAGTTTACATTTTAGCCATTAACTTCATTTTCCACAGTTTCACTCTTTGAATATTGAGTTTTGGTCCTTGCAATTCTCCTAAAATTACATTTTGGTTCTTAAAGTTTTTATTTTATCCTTATAGTTTTAGCTATTTATATTTAATTCTAAAACTTCATTTTCCTCACATTTCAATTCCTTAAGGATAAGAGTACAGAGATAAAGTCGTCAGAGAAAAGAGAAGTATTTTGGTGAGTTGTATTTCAAGCATAGGTGCGCATGAGCTCCATTCACTTGACCTTTAAATATTGCACATGAATCTTTACATAAGAATAAAATATATATTTTGTTATTGTGAATTTTTATTTTGTTTCTATGAATTATTTATTCTTTTATTTTTCCTTACAAGTGCATAAACAATTATCAAGACATGATTTTGTTTTACTGAAACTTTTTTTTTTCAAATCATGAAGAGTTTTTATTTAAAAAAAATACTTCTAATAAAAAAAAACATGTTTTCTTCAAAATAAAAAGCAAATGAATAAGGAGAAGGGGATTTTGACCAAAGAAATATATTTTTTTCCTCATGAATTTAAATTATTAGAATTCTTAAGAATATTGATTTTAATTACTTTAAGTTTTAATTGAAAAAATCATGTTACTAATAAAAAAACATGTTTAGTCAAAATAGGAAAAAAAAAAAAGAAGATGAAGATTTTGACAAAAATATTTTTTTTATATAAAATTTAAATCACTCAAACTCTTTCAAATATTTATTTTAATTTCCATAGAATTAAATAAAAAATAACTATGAAAATGGTCTCGCTGTCTTTGTTATTTCCTCTATTATAATATTTAATGCATCCATATTATCGTCGACTAACATGACTCTTAATTTTCAATATGCACTTAACATATATTTTCATATGTACTTATCTTTTACTTTTTATTAGAAAAATCAACTTCTTAATTTAATCTTAAAATTATTGTATTAAACACATATATTATCTTTTTATTCTTCAATAAACAGATTTATTAATAGTATAAAAACACAGCAATAATACCGGTCCCTTAATCGTGGAGCGCTGATACAATATAATATAATTAATATAATTTTCTTGCCTCTTCTTTTCCTTTAAAATCTACGTATTCCCTTCATGCAATCCAGTGGCTTATCATTCTCTCTCACATGATCACTCTCTCACCCTTTCGCAAAAATCCACCAAGGCTCCTGCTTTCTACTTCTCTTTTTCTCTCACTTATTCCCACCCTCACCCTTTCTGCAAAAATCCACCATGGCTCTGGAGTTGATCGCAGGATCAATTCTCTCTCCTGTCATTCAGGTTTTGGTCGAAAGGTTGGCCTCTCGTCAGGTTCTGGGCTTCTTCAAAAGCCACAAGCTCGACGATGGTCTTCTGGAAAAGCTGAAAGAAACACTGAATACTGTCAACGGACTACTCGACGATGCGGAGGAGAAGCAGATTACAAGGCGTGCTGTGAAGAACTGGCTTAATGATGTTAAACATGCTGTCTATGAAGCCGAGGACATATCGGAGGAGATTGATTATGAATATCTACGATCCAAGGACATTGATAGACCTGACAGCAATTGGGTAAGCATATAGACCTTGCTTCCTCATAAAAATTATTTCAGGCATGGTGGTTGTCTTTCTGTGAGTTTTAATTAAAGAGTATTCATTTTTAAGCAACTAATATATATTATTGGCTTTTGGTGTCTGTGGTGAAATTATGCTTGCAAATTCTCATTTATTAATTAGTTTTCTAAACATGGGCTTTGGATTTTTAAAATCTGAATTATTTATATAAATTTTGTCAATTTTAATTAAATTATATATTTTTTATAAGAACATAAATGGATATTACTTGTTCTGAAAAAACAAGGGATAGAAAATCGAATTGTCTTTCAATATTTTTAGTGATGAATTATTAGGACTTACGAGATTCAAAACCCATTTTTATAAATATTAATTTTCTTAGTAATTATATATATAATAATCACCAAGGAATATTATGCACTGATTTTTTATTAGCATAATTATAAATTGAAAACAATTATTTTTTAAAATAAAATTATTTTTCCATTTTTATTTTATAAAAAAAATTAATTTCATTATATATATAAAAATAATATGATATAGCAAGGGCTATGAAAATAACTAATGGCATTTAATCAATATCTTTTTAAAACTTGAGCTTTACTGCTTAATTACATTAAGTTAGCATCAACAATCGTAAATTCTTGAAAAAGACCTGTAGAAAGAAAATGTTTATGTTTTGATATCATAAAATTATAATGTTTTCCTGAATTCTCATATATTTAGTCCACCATTGCAGGTAAGGAATCGGGTTCCATTTCTAAACCCAGCTAATAAAAGGATGAAAGAGATGGGAGCAGAGTTACAAAAGATCCTTGAGAAGCTTGAACGTTTAGTTAAACAAAAGGGTGATCTGCGCCACATAGAAGGTACTGGTGGATGGAGACCATTGTCAGAGAAAACAACTCCACTGGTTATTGAATCTCATGTACATGGAAGGGACGCTGATAAGGAAGCCATAATGGAGCACTTGTTGACACAACACAACACAGATGGCTCGAATTTATGTGCGGTTCCCATTGTGGGCATGGGCGGGATTGGTAAAACCACTCTTGCTCAGCTTATCTTCAACGACGAAAGGGTAAAGCAGTGCTTCGAGCTCAAAGCCTGGGTCTGGGCTTCTCAACAATTTGACGTCACCAGGATTATTAAGGATATTCTTGATAAGATCAACGCAAGTACTTGCCGCACCAAAGAACCAGATGAATTTCTAATGGAGGCAGTGAAAGGGAAAAAACTTCTACTTGTTCTAGATGATGCGTGGAACATTGAGTACAATGAATGGGATAAATTACTGCAGCCTTTGCGGTATGTTGAGCAAGGAAGTAAGATTGTCGTGACAACACGGGATGAAGATGTAGCAAAAGTCACGCAAACTGTCATCCCCTCTCACCGCTTGAATGTAATAAGCGATGAAGATTGCTGGAAGTTGTTTGCAAGGGATGCATTTAGTGGTGTAAATTCTGGAGTAGTCTCACACTTGGAAGCATTTGGCAGAGAAATAGTGAGAAAGTGCAAAGGTTTACCGCTGGCAGCGAAAACTCTTGGGGGTCTTTTGCACTCCGTAGTAGATGTCAAGCAATGGGAGAAGATATCCAATAGCAGTATGTGGGGTTCGTCGAATGAAAACATCCCTCCAGCTCTAACATTGAGCTATTATTATCTCCCTTCACACCTCAAACGTTGTTTTGCTTATTGTGCAATATTACCGAAGGGTCATTTATTCAAGAAGGATGGATTAATCACTGAATGGATGGCACATGGTTTTCTAGGCCAGCCCAGAGGCGTTGAGGAGATGGAAGATATAGGTGAAAAATACTTTGATGATCTTGTCTCCAGGTCACTTTTCCAGCAATCCACTGGTGATTCTTTTTTCAGCATGCATGACCTCATAAGTGATTTAGCTGAATACGTGTCAGGAGAATTTTGCTTCAAGCTTGGTATTAATGAATCGGGCTCTGGGTTGGAGGGTGAACATTCATGCTCGCTTCCAGAAAGGACTCGTTATTTGTCAATCACTTCAGCGGCAGCATATGGCGGAGGACTTCGGATATTTCGTTGCATTCATGGAGTCCAACAGTGGCGCACCTTGTTTCCACTTTATATTTTAAGGGAAGTTGATATTGAGGCACTGAATGACATTTTGCCAAATCTTAAGCGCTTGCGAATGCTATCTTTATGTCATCCAAAAGATATTTCTTCTCAGTTGCTCAATTCCATTGGCAACTTAAAACATTTGCATATTTCTTCTCAGTTGCTCAATTCCATTGGCAACTTAAAACATTTGCGGCACTTGGACCTTTCTTGCACCGCCATTGAAAGGTTACCTAAAAGTGTGTGCACCTTGTACTATTTGCAAAGCTTATTGTTAAAGAAGTGCCGACATCTCATGAAGTTGCCATCCAACCTTTCCAACTTGGTCGACTTACAACATCTTGATATTGAAGGGACAAATTTGAAAGAGATGCCACCAAAAATGGGGAAACTCACGAAGCTTCGAATTTTGGATTCTTACATCGTGGGAAAAGATAGCGGGTCTAGCATGAAAGAGTTGGGGAAGCTCTCACATATAAGGAAAAAACTTTCTATTCGGAATCTCAGAGATGTTGCAAATGCTCAAGATGCTTTGGATGCCAATTTGAAGGGTAAGAAGAAGATTGAGGAGTTGGGGTTGAGGTGGGATGGCAGTACGGATGACACACCACACGAGAGAGATGTACTTGAGAAATTGGAGCCTTCTGAAGATGTGAAAGAGCTTGCCATTATTGGTTACGGCGGTACAACGTTTCCAGGCTGGCTTGGAAACTCTTCTTTCTCAAATATGGTAGCGTTGCTTCTTTATGGATGTAAGAACTGCATCCACTTGCCATCAGTGGGGCAGCTGCCTTCTCTTGAAGAGCTCGAAATTGAAGGATTTGATGAAGTCGTGGCTGTTGGTCCTGAGTTCTATGAAAGTGACTCTTCGATGGAGAAGCCATTTAAATCCCTCAAAAAATTAAAGTTTGAGGGGATGAAAAATTGGCAGAAATGGAATACAGATGTAGATGGTGCTTTCCCTCATCTTGCAAAGCTCTTGTTAGCAGGTTGTCCCGAGTTAACAAATGGCTTGCCTAATCACCTTCCTTCTTTAATGATACTTGAGATTAGAGCGTGTCCACAGCTTGTGGTTTCAATTCCAGAGGCTCCCATGCTCGACGTAATCAATGTATCTGAGGGCGATGAAAGCCGTATATCTGGGGTATCAGATCTACCGTGCCTTCATTTTAGACGAGATCCCCAGCTAAAGGGAATGGAGCAAATGAGTCATTTGGATCCCTCTTCTTTCACTGAAATCAAAATCAAGGAATGTAGTTCATTTAAGCGCTGCCAGCTAGACCTTTTACCCCGGGTATCCACACTTACCATCGAACACTGTCCCAATCTCGAATCCCTTTGTATAGGCGAGGGACCTCTCCCTGCTCTCTGTCATCTGACAATCAGTCACTGTCCTAATTTGGTGTCTTTCCCCAAAGGAGGACTAGCTGCCTCAGATTTGACAAGGCTTGTGTTAGAGGATTGCTCATATTTGAAGTCGTTGCCGGAAAACATGCATTCCCTCCTCCCTTCCCTACAGAATTTGCAATTGATCTCACTTCCAGAAGTTGATTCGTTTCCTGAAGGAGGTTTACCCTCCAAATTACACACACTTTGCATTGAAGATTGTATCAAACTCAAGGTATGTGGTTTGCAAGCACTCCCTTCTCTTTCATGCTTCATATTTACTGGGAACGATGTGGAGTCTTTTGACGAGGAGACGTTGCCCTCTACTCTTACAACCCTTGTAATCAATCGTCTGGGAAACCTGAAGTCTCTGGACTATAAGGGGCTTCATCACCTCACCTCTCTTCAGGTATTGGGTATCGAGGGTTGCCATAAGCTTGAGTCCATATCAGAGCAAGCGCTTCCCTCCTCCCTTGAAAACCTTGATCTCAGAAATCTAGAATCTCTGGACTACATGGGGCTTCATCACCTCACATCTCTTCAGAGATTGTATATCGCGGGCTGCCCTAAGCTTGAGTCCATATCAGAGCTGGCGCTTCCCTCTTCCCTTAAATACCTTTATCTCAGAAATCTAGAATCTCTGGACTACAAGGGGCTTCATCACCTCACCTCTCTTTACACATTGAAGATCAAGAGTTGCCCTAAAGTTGAGTTCATATCAGAACAGGTGCTGCCCTCCTCCCTTGAATACCAGGGGCTTCATCACCTTACTTCTCTTACAAATTTGAGTATCAAGAGTTACCCTAAACTTGAGTCCATATCAGAACGGGCGCTGCCCTCCTCCCTTGAATACCTTCATCTCTGTAAACTGGAATCTCTGGACTACATTGGGCTTCAGCACCTCACCTCTCTTCACAAATTGAAGATCGGGAGTTGTCCTAAACTTGAATCGTTGCAGTGGCTGCCTTCCTCCCTTGAATTCCTTCAGTTATGGGATCAGCAAGACCGGGACTACAAGGAGCTTCGGCACCTCACCTCTCTTCGCAAAATGAAGATAAGGAGGAGCCTTAAGCTTGAGTCCTTTCAAGAAGGCACACTTCCCTCCTCCCTTGAAGACCTTGAAATCTGGGATTTGGAAGATCTGGAATATAAGGGGTTTCGGCACCTCACCTCTCTTCGTGAATTACATATCTGTAGTTCTCCTAAGCTCGAGTCCGTGCCAGGAGAAAAGCTGCCCTCCTCCCTTGTATCTCTTCAAATATCAGGTCTGATAAATCTGAAATCTGTAATGGGGCTTCAGCACCTCACCTCTCTTCGCAAATTGATTATCTCGGATTGTCCTCAGCTCGAGTCCGTGCCCAGAGAATGGCTGTTCCGATATGATGATATTAGACGTTGTCCTAAACTTAATTTGGTTATAGGAGACGGTCTCACTAAAACATTTTCCTAGTTTTGTACCCGCGCTCCGCGGCCGAGCGGTTATTTCTTTTTAAGTAAACAAAAATTAATAAATAGGTTTTACAACGCATTCTTTAATATACAATATTTTTCTATCATAAATAGAAATGTCTATATATATATTTAGCAATTAGATCAATAGTTGATAAAGAGATAATTAAGAATAAAATATTTAATCTTACAATATAAATAATTAATGCATTTAGTTATGTTTAACAATTATATTTTCTAAAGTTTTTTTTTTTATATTTAAAACAATTATGGTAACATTGTGACAATAGACACATGATTGAGATAATTTTATATAAAGAAAAGTGAAATAAAAAGCACAAATACCAATTCTAAAAAAGTTAAATGTTGAAGGATGAAATTGAAAAAAATATAAGGATATTTGATTTCGCAACATGGTTCATGCACTAAGCCGTGTTTAATAGCTTTGTTTTTTAGAATATATTTTTTTTATTTAATCAAACAATTATCTATGCAAATAAAAGATAAAAAAAATCACAAATAAAAGCAAATTGAATCAAATCATGAAGTCAATTATAAAATAACTAAATGTTTAATGATGAAATTAAAAAAAATTAAAAAAAATGAAAAAAATATGGGTCAACCCTTATTAATCCGTTAACATTGCGACCATTGGTACATAATTGTGATAATCCCATAGAAAATATGAAGACCAGCTTCTAGAAAAATTAAATGTTGAAGGATGAAATTAATATATATATATATATATATATATATATATATATATATTAAAAAATGACTAAAAAAACTACTAGAGTCAACCCATGTTAATATTTGAAATTTGTAATTGTGATCTTGAGACCAAGACTGCTCACGCATCAGTCAAACCCAAAAAAACAACAAAGTAAATTTCTCAATAAAAAAATGTTGAGGCATGAAAATTTCAATAAAAAAACAACATGAAAAAAATATGAATCAACCAGGGTTAACTCGCTAACCTCACGACCATGGAAACATGATCAGGATAACCCTAATAAAAAGAAAGTGATAAAGAAAAGCACAAAGAATAACACTAAAAAAAATAAAAGTTGAGGAGTGAAATTAAAAAAACAAAAAATACCAAAGTCAACCGTTGTTAACTTTCAAAACTCATGATTATGGTGTTGGGACTGACCATATAAAAGGTAAACCCAAAACAAAACAATATAGCAAAATTCTTAATGAAAAAAAGTTGAGGCTTGAAACTCAGTAAAAAAAAGCAACAAAAAATATATGAGCCAACCCAAGTCACCCATTTGACTATGGGCATGTGATTTGGATAATCTTATGGAAAGGAAAGCGAAAAAAAAAACAATAAAACCAATTTTATAAAAATTAAATATTGAAGAATAAAATTAAAAAAATTAATTTTATAAAAAAGACTTGAAGAAACCAAAATCAACCCGTGCAAACCTTTAAAAGTCATGATTCAATAATAATATATAAAAAAAAGAAGCTAAGTGATGAAATCATTAAAAAAACAATAAAAAAAAATTATTCAAAACAGAATAAACATAAGTAAAAAAAGAATAAAGATCAAATTCGACACTAAAAAAATAAAAATCAAATAATGAGAAACAAAATCAAAACAATATCTAATTAGATTAAGGATTAAAAAGTGTCAAATTTGATCAAAAAATAAAATAAAGTAAAATAATTAGAGATAAATAGCAATAAATACTATTTTTATAAAATAAAAAGAAAAAAATCAAAACACAATATATAACAAAAAAAAAAAGTAATATAAATGTTTATGTCACATAACAACCATTGGTTCCAAACAAAACCTGAAAATAAAAAAACAAGACACCTGCCGTCATTAGGTCCGGATCTGCCTGAAAGGCAGAACTGCACATGCATTTTCCATAGCATGCCAAAGCCAAATCAATCTTACCCATAGCGAGAATTAAAACAAAACAAAATAGTAACAACACCAAAAACATCCTTTATTCATTGTTAAAGGTCTTCTGAAATAAGATTGGTTTTAATGGCAAGTGGAAATCATAAAGAGAGCGACGAAAGGACAAAAATCGATCAAAAAACCCTTACTGAAAGAATAAACAACACACCTTCGCCTCGTGTGTTCTCCATCAATTTGTTCAAGAGAAAAAGGACAAGAACTGTAGTATCACCACCTCCATCCTCTCTCAGTAGCTTCTTCTTCTCCAATGTGCATACCTTTTTGGTTCTCACATGCCTCCTCTCCCTCTTCTGAATCATGACTACAATTGAAGAAAACAACTCTAATCCCACCTAAGAACAATGCTCTAATATCAAATTTGATACGAGACAAAAAAGATTGAAGTTGAAGAAGAAAGAAAAGAAGAAGAAGCTCGAAAGAGAAGAAAAAGCTGATCAAATACTAAAACCATAACTAGAATAAATAATTAAGTTTATAATCCACTAAATAAAATACTAAAAAATAATTAAATCAAATCCAACAAATAATATATAATTAATAAATTTCAACTAAAAGTTCAAATAAATAAAATTAAAACATAAGCTAAAGCTTAATCGCTTAATGATTTGGACTACCCTTTATCATTTATGATCATATGAATACATGTTTCGAGTCAGTATCCCCACATTTTTTTTGTTTTTGGTGGAAAAAAAAAGAGGTGCATATGTTTTTGTTAGGAAAAAAATTTCTTGCCCTAAAATAAGAAAAAAAAAGTTGCACCTAGAGGTGATCATTTTCGGTTCGATTCAGTTTTTATCAAAAAAGTAACCAAATGTACTACATACTTTTTACCGATCGAACCAAATGTACTACATTATCAGTAGTTGTAGCTACTTCTAAAACAGTTGGTGCGATGGGTGCGAGTGAAGGTGCTGGCATATGAGCGGCAACACTAGTCATACCTTCCACTACTGCTTTGAGTAGTTGGGCTAGGAGCATCAAATCAACATAAGAAACAGATGGCCTTCCAGGTGTAGTTTGTGGGGGCTCCTCTGCTCGTTCCAGTAGGGTTGACACGGTCGGCTGAACATCCCCAGCTTGCCTCGGTACCTGTCTGACTTGAGGCCCCGTCGATTCTTCATGCCTTGCTTGCGTTGATAGTGCTGGTGCATGTCAAGCAGTATCTTTTAAAAGGCTCTCTTCTCGTCCCTTGTAAAAGTCTATATCTCTGTTCCCCTTCCCTATAGAGGATAGATTTGTTCTAATCTCTTGGCGAGTACGTACCATCCTGCAATAAATTAATAACATCATTACCCTTTGTTTCGAGTTTTTCCTAAAATCCATACGAGGGCTCTAATACCAACTATAACAATCCCACCTTTTCAATTTCGTCAACACTAAAAGATCCCAATATATACTCTTAATTTGAGGGTAAATTGTTTTTTTTTCTTATATATATATATATATATATATGGTAATATATGAAAGTCTACCGATATTTTCACTGAAATTTTGCCAAAGTTCCCTTTGTATTTAGAACGTCCCAAGTTATCAACTTCTTTCAATTTACCCATTCAAGCCATCAAAACAAGGTCCTATAATTTTGAACTTTATTTTACATCATTAATACTCAACTCCTCATACAATTCATGCACACAATTTATACACACACACACACACACACACACCCTACGAATAAGATCAATATAAATATAGCCCATATATCGTATAATAAAGTCTAGAAGAAAAAGGGATACAAACATGTAATGAGAGAATTTAAAACATAACATCAGTATTCTTAAAAGTTTCAAAGGGTTAAAAACAAAGTAGCTAAGGAGTTCTTACTGATACATTATATCAAAGTTTACATAATTAACATACTATATGCCGAGCCAATAGTTTTGTAAACATCAAGGTTTACACAAAAGCATACTGCGTAACCTAGCTAATACTATTATGCTTGAGCTAAATGTTTTTACATAAGTTTAGCAAAGCAGAGTCCTAAAAACTAATGAGCTCCCTGAGTATTAGATGGACCTGTTACAATAACAACTTAATAAGCATACAATTATATTGTCAACAGAAACAAAAATGATCATATAATGAATACAAATAAAGCATAAGTTTTCTATTAGTTTCCCAATAATTTTAATAATCAACTTATAAATTCTTTCATATATATTTAAAAACTCAATTAGACATCATTTACGTATTCTTAATTGAATACTCTTATTTTCTTGTATGAACCTAGTACCTTTACTTAATTGGTTTTACTAAATCTTCAACTTTGCATAGTTCCACTTGGATAGTTTAGGTAATTATACTTATCAATTCTCTCAGGTCATCCAAACATGGATACCTTTTACGAATCGAGCCTTATCGATCATTCCCAGGCATCCTAACATGGACGTCATTAGCTGAAGCGAATCTTGTAATTCACTTCCCAGCAATCCTATCACAGATGCCATTAGCCTAAGATAATCTTGAGATTCATTTCCCGACAATCCTATTACGTTTATTTTTTGATAATCCTATCATGGATGCTATTAGCCGAAGCTAATCTTGTTAATACACCGGACTTTGTTTACATTAAACATAACTTAATTGTCATTGTATTCATCGGGAAGACTTTAAATTACATAAGAGTAAAGGAGAGGTAAAACCACGCATCTTCTCCGCCTGTCTCGTGACCTCCTCAAACAAAAGATCCAATCCTAGTCAATCCGCCTAAATCACAAAGAAGTCTTTGGTCATGTTTCCTTTAAGTTAAATGTTTAAGGAAATCCATATTCATTCATTATACATATGGTACTTTCCATGCATGTTCATTTCCTCATCATAACATACATATACATATCAAGTATATATTTTCAAGGTTTTATATCAACGTGCAAGTGCCCCTACAACTAAGTTTGTTTTTGCATCAACGTAAATTAGTGACTTATGACTCATAACTGGAGTCTCGTAACTTTAAATAAAGCAAACTTTGGTCAATAAAAAGGTAACACATTTATCCATAATTTCATTAAAGATCATGCATGAAACTCTGTCAATATCAAATCACAAACCAAAAAAGAAGTTAGACAGCAAATTTGTCCAGCAACTTCTAGCCTAACCTCCTCTCAGTATTTTGCTTATATATGAAGTTCTATAACTCCAAATAAAGTGAACTTTATACCAATTAAAAGGTAACACATTTATATATAACTATGGAGGAAAATGCATCATACTCTATCAATATAAAATCCCAAACCGAACAAGAAGTTAGACAGCAAATCTGTCCAGTAGCTTCCAGCCTAGCCTCCTCTAAGTATTTTGCCTATATATGGAGTTCTATAACTCCAAATAAAGTGAAATTTATGTCAATTGAAAGGTAACACATTTATAAATATCCACATGAAGGAAAATGCATGATACTCTGTCAATATCAAATCCCAAACTGAACAAGAAGTTAGACAGCAATTCTATCCAGCAGCTTCCAGCCTAACCTTCTCTTAGTATTTTGCTTGTATATGGAGTTTTATAACTCTAAATAAAGTGAAATTTATGTCAATTGAAAGGTAATACATTTATAGATATCCACATAAAGGAAAATGCATGATACTTTGTCAATATCAAATCCCAAACTGAACAAGAAGTTAGACAATAAATCTATCCAGCAGCTTCCAGCCTAACCTTGTCTTAGTATTTTGCCTGTATATGGAGTTCTATAACTCCAAATAAAGTGAAATTTATGTTAATTGAAAGGTAATACATTTATAGATATCCACATGAAGGAAAATGCATGATACTCTATCAATATCAAATCCCAAACTGAACAAGAAGTTAGACAGCAAATCTATTCAACAGCTTCCAGCCTAACCTCTTTTTAGTATTTTGCCTGTATATGGAGTTATATAACTCCAAATAAATGAAATTTATGTCAATTGAAAGGTAAGACATTTATAGGTATCCACATGAAGGAAAATACATGATACCATGTCAATATCAAATCCCAAATTGAACAAGAAGTTAGACAACAAATCTATCCAGCAGCTTTCAGCCTAACCTTGTCTTAGTATTTTGCCTGTATATGGAGTTCTATAACTCCAAATAAAGTGAAATTTATGTCAATTGAAAGGTAATACATTTATAGATATCCACATGAAGGAAAATGCATGATACTTTGTCAATATCAAATCCCAAACTGAACAAAAAGTTAGATAGAAAATCTATCCAGCAGCTTCCAGCCTAACCTCCTTTTAGTATTTTGCCTGTATATGGAGTTCTATAACTCCAAACAAAGTGAGATTTATGTCAATTGAAAGGTAACACATTTATAGATATCCACATGAAGGAAAATTCATGATACTCTGTCAATATCAAATCCCAAACCAAACAAGAAGTTAACAACAAATCTGTCCAGCAGCTTAACCTCCTCTCGGTAGTTTGCCTATATATGGAGTTCTATAACTCCAAATGAGGTAAGACCAGTGCCAAAAGTTAGCTAACTCATTTATCTACAACTTTCATATGTAATGTTATAACAATTTCAATCGACTTCTATGCCTAACATTAGCATAATTGCTATACTTACATATCTGTAATGGAAGTAACATACTAAAATGTTTAAGTTTCTGTTTCAGCCCTTGATTTAGCCTTAGGATAACTATGTAATTCATAATTAGCAGAGATTAGTATCAAATTTCTATTCTCTTTCTTTCTCCTTTCATGGTCATCCCTAAAGAGAATTTGTTCCACTAATTTCTATCATTTTCTTTTGTCATAGAAGCCGAAAATGTTTAACTTCTCATCTCAACCTTTTAATTTCATCATTTGTTTTTTTTTTTGTCAAAATCATGAAGTTCTAAGAACCCTAAATTATTTATATTGGGGTTTTTTCCCTCTTTGGATTCAAAACAAATCAAATTAACAATAGAATAGCAAGGGCTTATCCTTACCTCACGATTTTATCTAAAGATGGAGGGTGTTTTCTTGATGGTTTTCTTCTTCTCCTCTTTATCACTGTTTCAGCCGGCCCTTGTGCCCTCCAAACCTCAAGATTTTATGGATCTACACTTCCTAATTACTCTCCTCTCTCACGTAGGTTCATGCAAGGTGTTTTGGGTGAGAAATGTGTGCAATAAAAGGGAGGCCAATCTTTTCTCTTCAACTTGTTCTAATTGAAAGTGAGAGGAAAGGTCAGGAATTCTTTTTTTTTTTTAATGTATTTATACTCCCTTATATATGCCTTAGGTCTTGTTTAGTAGTTTGGTCAAATTTGTTCCTAACATTACTTTTCTCCTTGTTGTGTGCTTTAGTTCTTCATTTCACAATTTGTTTAACATCTCTCCCTCATCCTTCCCTTCACACATTTTAATCCTTAAATATTTGTTAGTTTTTATACCCATATTTTTGTAAAATGTTTGACTTCGTAATTTATTTTCTTATTTTGAATTCACCCTATAAGTATTGAAACATTTTTATTTTCTAAAAATTTCAACTTGGGGTTTACATAACCTTTAAGAAGAAGTGAAAAGAAAAGGTAGAAGTAGACATCAAAGATCTAGTCCATTTCTTTTGCCTTCCTTATCTTACTTTTCTAGCTATTTTTTCCTACTTTCTACTATCCATTCTAGAGCTTCAGATTCTTATATTGTACATAGAATTTGAGTCTAGTTTTTTAACAGTTGATAAACCTCGATCCATCATACAATTTCTCAAGATGATGCTGTTATAATTTAAAAAAACTATTTATAGAAGATTTATCTTCAAGGACAAGAGTTGAATCCTTAATAGCACATTTGTACTCCCTACTTTTCATCTAAATTTCTTTAACAAGTAAGTCATATTTACTTTGTCATTATATTTATGTCATCTAGATTAATACTAGTTCGATGGTCTGCGCTATACCGTGAGTCAACGTTTTATTTTCATAAAAAATATCAAAAAAATATAAGACCCAAGAGCGTTGAGTCTAACTGTAACACTGGATTTAAAAGCATTGAGTCTGACTGTAACACTAGATCTAAAAGCATTGAGTCTGGTTGCAACACCAAACTCAACAATAATATTTATAATATAAATAATAATATTTAACTTGTCTACCTATATTGTTATATTTTTAAATCTTTTAAAAAAAATTATGATTTTTCTTCAATAGTAATAATAGTATTATTTTAAATTTATTAATAATAATGATAATAATAATAATAATAATTTTTAATTTTACCTTTTAAATCAAATCTATGGTTGTTTTTCAATATTGATAATAATGCTTTTCAAATTTATTAATAATATTAATTATAATAAAAATAATAACATTTATAATACAAATAATAATATTTTTAATATTAATACTATTAATTATAATAAAAATAATAATATTTATAACACAAATAATAATATTTTTATAATAATATTTTTAAGTATAATAAAAATAACAATATTTATAACACAAATAATAATATTTAGAAACCTAAAACACATTAGTGTTGGAACTTGATGCCGGACCCAAGAGAATTAGATTCTAACACAGGTCTCAGGAGAATTGGGTTCTAAAACAAGACCCATTACCCTTGGATCCTGATGCTGGCCCCAAGAGAATTGGGTTGTAATGCAAGTGAGTTGGGTCCTAACGCATGACCCATCAGCCTTGAGTTTTGAAGCCGAACCCAAGATAATTGGGTCCTAATGCAATTCCCAAGAGAGTTAGGTCCTGACGTCGTACTGAAGAGAATTAAGTCCTGACGCAAGACCCACTACTTATGGGTCCAAACGCTGGATCCAAGTGTAAACCCCAATTAAAAATTAGTCTGAAAAGCAATTTAAATGCTTATAGAATAGATTTATCAGAAGTACCAAATAAGCATTAGAACAAACTGTGTAAAATAAAAAACAGAAAAGTGAATAAAATATTACTAAGAGTGAATTATCTAGAAATAAAATTATCAATATGTAACTAAATGAAAATCGAATTCACCCGGATAAAAATTTTATACAGACAAATACTAGGATCCAGGAATTTTATCTCAAGAACAAGAAATTTACTATTTAGGATATAGAGGGAATTTGGTAAAAATTATATATATATATATATATATATATATATATATATATATATATATATATATAAGTGTGAATGTGTGTGTGCACGGGCAAGAAGAAAAAAGAGAGAAAAAGAAATAGAGAGAAATAGGGGAAACTATCATTTACATGTGAGAGAGAAAACAAAATGATAAAAACATAAAATCTTAAGAGGAGATCTTGAGGGAACATTAACCAAACTTAGTGAGCATTAATTGGAAGGAAGAGAAACCTAGAAAAAAAAGAGGGAAGTTCAACCAAGATTAAAGAAGAAGAGGAGTTGGAAGCTTGAATTGGGTAGTGCTTAGAGTCTTATTATTTGCTTGGTAGGGCATTCTAAAGACTTTTAATTTTATTTTTAATGGCTTAAAGTCTTTAATTGATTGAATTTTTGAAATTTGGAAAGTTAGGGTTCTTGAATGAATTTGGAAGAAATAAAACTTTACTGTAAATTATCATGGGGAATAATGTGAAAGTTAGAGTAAAATGATTAAATTATTGTAGTTGAAGTAAAAAATTTTGATAATTAAATAGGGCTAGTGGTTAACCAATGATGAGAGTTTTTCAATCTTATTTTATGCTACTCTGTTAGTGCTTTATACTCCATGATGTGAATTGATGAACAATGTAGGCAACAGAACTATTTTTTTGAATATCTCTTTACAACTTCTTAAATTCATGGAGATGTTTGATGAGGAATATAGTTGATTGTTGGTCCTTATTAGATTTTGTATGTAATGGAGTTATGAGACGTTAATAATTCATTAGAGATGTTAATTTGATGGCTAAAATCCATGAAATTCAACGAGACTATTACAAAAGGTGAGATATCTAAGACAGTAACAGATCAAACATTAACAGTTGAGGTTTAAGACAGTAACAGATCAAATAGTAACGGTTGAGATCTAAGACAGTAACAGATCAAATAGTAATAGTTGAGATCTAAAACAGTAACAGATCAAGCAATAACAGTTGAGGTGTAAGACAGTAACAGATCAAGTAGTAATGGTTGAGGTCTAAGACAGTAACAGATTAAACAATATATATATATATATATATATATATATATATATATATATATATATATATTATAAATTAGTTGTGTGGACACTTGCACGTTGAGATACTGACTCTGAAAATATATATGATATGTGTATATATGTTATGATGAAGAAATAAACATGCATAAAAAGTAACATATGTGTAATGAATGAATATGGATTCAGGAGGAGTGACCAGGATTGGATCTTCTGTTGGGGGAGGTCACGAGACAGGCGAAGCAGGTGCGTGATTTTCCCTCCTCTTTGCACTTATGCAATTTAATTTTTTTTTTGGTGAATGCAATTACAATAAATGTCATGTTCAATGTAAATAAAATCTAGCATATTTACAAAATTAGCTTCGGCTAATAGCATCTGTGATAGAATTGCTAGGAGATGAAACTACAAGATTAACTTTGACTAATGTTGTCCGCGTTGGGACGCCTGGGAACGATTGATAAGACTCGATTTGTAAAGGGTATCCGTGTTTGAATGATCTAGGGGAAATTGATAAATATTATTGCCTAAAAATGTCTAAGTTGGACTATACAAAGTCACCCGGTTCATGCAAGTAAATAAGAGTATTTAAATTAAGGATATGCAAATGAGTTTTAATTGGGTTTAAATGATTTACAAGCAAATTATAAGTTGATTGTTAGAATTCCTATGGATTCGATAGAAAATTTATACTTCATTCGTATACATTACGTGATCATATATATTTCTTTTATCAACATAATGGTATGCTTACTTAGTTGTTTGTGTAACATGTCCATCAACTGTCCAGGAAGATCATTAGTTTGGGACTCCACTTTGTTAAGCTTATGTAAATATTTAACTTAAGCATAAGGGAATTAACATGAATATACAATATGTTTTTGTGTAAATCTTGATGTATATATAAAAGTCTTAGCTCAACATATAGTACATTAGTTATCTTGTAATTAACTCTTTTGAAATGTTTAAAAATACTTATTATATTTTAAATTTTCTCTTCACATGTTAGTATCCCTTTTTCCTTTTAAATATTATAATATGATTTGTATATATATATATATATATATATATATATATATATATATATATATATATATATATATATATATTGTGTGGATTGTATGAGGTGTTGAATATTGATGATTGAAATAAAGTCTGAAATTATAGGACCTTATGATGATGGGTTGATTGAGTAAATTGATAGTAGTCGATAACTTGGGATACCCTAAATACAAACGAAACTCTACCAAAATTTTGGTAGAAATCTTTACAAAAAAAATTACCCTCAAATTAAGAGCATATGATGGGGTTTTTTAGCGTTGATCAAATTGTACAGTCGAGTCTGTTACAGTTGGTATCAGAGCCCTGGTATGGATTCTAGGAAGAATTCAAAAGAGGTTATTGATGTTTGTTAATTTATTGCAGGATGGTACGTACCCACCAAGAGATTAGAACAGATCTATCTTCAACAGGGAGGGGGAATAGAGATATAGACTTTTACGTTGGGCAAGAAGAGAACCTTTTGAAAGATACTGCTTCACATGCACCAGCAGTATCAACTAAAGCAGGGCATGAAGAATCGATGAGGCCTCAAGCCCGACAGGCACCAAGACAAAGGACCCATTAGCCTTGGATCCTAATGTCGAACTTAAGAGAATTAGATTCTGATAGAGGACCCATTACATTTGGGTCCTAACGTCAGATCCAAGAAAATTGAGTGTTGACGCAAGATCCATTAGCTTTGGATCTTGACACTGAACCAAAGAGAATTGAGTTCTGACACGGGACCCATTAGCTTATGGTTCTAATGCAGGACTCAAGAGAGTTTGATCCTAACACCAAATCCAAGAGAATTGGGTGTTAACGCCGAATCCAAGAGAATTGGGTTATGACACAGGACTCATTAGTCTTGGGTCTGGACACGGATACATTACCAATGGGTCTAGACGCCGGACACAACAACCTTTGGTCCGATACGAACCCCAGAGTGGGCTAAATAGGGCTGCAAGACCCAAGTGATTTGGGTCTGCTCTTCTACCAAACCCAAGCAACTTGGGTGAGGCACCCCTTTCCAGCCCCAGGATTTTTGGGTCTGGAAAGGGATGCCTAACCCAAGTTAATAACAATAATATTAGATTTTACCTTTAAAATCAAATTTATGTTTTTTTATAGTAATAATATTTATTTTAATTTTAATAATATTAATTAATTGAATAATATTTATAATATTAATAATAATATTTAACTTATCTGTCCAAGTTCTTATATTTTTTAATCTCTTAAAAAAAACATTATGGTTTTTTTCGATGATAATAATATTTTTTAAAAATTTACTAATGATAACAACAACAACAACAATAATAATATTTAATTTTACATTTTAAATCAAATCTATTATTATTTTTTAATAATAGTTTTTATAAATTTATTAATTATTATATTAATAATAATCAAAATAATAAGATGTCATGTGGGAGGGTCTGCACCCATCACGGTTCTGGAGACCCAGGTAATATCACATTAATAGTGAAAGATCTACTCAACCATGATTTTAAAAGTTTTCCTTGACGAACATGCGACGTTATTTAGCCAAGAAAATACGATGTCGTAGGGTAATCTTTAAAAATTATTTTTATTTAATTCTGTGGTAATTAAGATAAATACGTGTAGGAATTCTGATAATTTAAATTATGGAGAATAAACTTATTCATTGTTCAATAAACACTGTGATTTGTGAGTGTATGCACAGTGTTGTTTTATGTACAGAAAGAAAAGGGAGCCATGTTTTAGTTTATAGTGTTAGTGTTACTATTTCATGAGAAGCTAATCCTGTATTAGTTTTTGGTAGTTCAGAAATTAATGTGATTTACCTAGCTAGTCCAGTTCCCATGAGAAGCAAAAGATCCTGTATAAATTTTTCTATAATGACGTTTTGTATTTAATTTTTTTGTTTTAAAAGAAGTTAAATTTTTATAATTTTTTTCAAAATAATTTTTTATTTTTTTATATTATTTGAATATGCTGATTTTAAAACTAAATTCTAAATAATAAAAAAAATTATTTAAATATATTTTTAAAAAACAACTGAATTTTTGCAGAAAACCCAGCTATAAATTAACATATTTAGCCCGTGACGGTAACAGGCAGTTCTACCCATGACGGTGGCGGTGAGTCCTCCCAATTGTACATGTCGGATCCTTCTTGCCCGGGACGGTGATGGGCAATCCCGCCTGTCATTTCAGTGTGGCCCCAGGTGAAAACATTCGGCTTTTTTTAATTACGGAAAATTTAACCATGTATATATTTATTTATATTTGCGTTCATGTGCTAAATTCTTGAAGAACTCAATGGATGCTGAAATTAAAGATTCTTGGCGTTACAAATTTTCACTTGAAAGTGCAAAACTACAAAATCCTCCATTGCTTTTGAATTACAAATCGTGACCAATATTTTTCAAAACCAAACCTCAATTAAAAAATTAAAATGAAATGAGTTTATTGTTTTTTATTTAAAAATATATCAAAATTTATTTTTAAAATTTTTATTTTATTTTTAATATCAACACATTAAAACAATAAAAAATACTAAAAAATATTAATTTAATACTTTTCAAGTTAAATATATTTTTAAAATATACCCAAATATAATTTCAACCAAAATATCCAACCATCACCAACCCCTTAACTTAACCTTGAATTTTTTTTAGCAGTTAATTATTTCAAAATAATATATATTAACTGATTGATCCTCACACTCAAATGAAATATGAATATATATTGCTTTGGGCCACTCATTTAAAAAAAAAAATAGCAAGCAGGGGTAGCAATTTGAGAATAGTAGGGAAGGAGGTTCTCTTTTGTATAGGTGTAGAGTATTGTATAATGATTATTTTTTAAAGTATTTTTTATTTTAAAATATTTTAAAATAATTTTTTATTATTTTTTTAAATTTATTTTTAATATTAATATTTTAAAACAAACTGAAAACATAAAAAAATTAGTTTAAAGTAAAAAATTAAAAAAATAATTTATTTTAAAAATATAAAAAACTAGCTTTTAATAATTAAAATTAGTATCGCGTCCTATGCTGCGGGATGAATTAAAATATTATTTTCAATGCTAGAAGGAATGTAGTCGTCAATAACATATTTTCACCCATATATCATTTGACATGTATTCTTAGGTGGCATAGATTTAAAATTAAAGATTTTTAATTGAAGGAAAGTTTTTTCATTAAAGATTCTGATAATTAAGCTGTTGTACAAGAAATAAATATTTCAATGAAGAAAAAAGTCAAAATATTATGATTTATTATTTATTTAATTATATAATAAAAAAATAAACATGTGCATGAGAGATAAATAATAAAATAAAAAAAACATGAAAAACTACATAAAATAAGAGATTGTTTATGCTATAAATAAATGCTACAATCTTAATAAAAATAGAGTAAAAACCAACCATTATATGAAAAAATAATATCCTGAATATGTTTTTAGTAGTTTAATTCTAAGGAATTTAAATTTAAATTGAGGGAAAAAAACTTCTTAACAAAATAAAACTTATGATGTTAGTTGTTACACCAACATCAAACATGCTCGAAAACAACTTCTTTTTCAAAGCATGCAACTATATGAACCAAATTAATTTATAATTTTTTTATTTAAAAAAAATAATTAAAAATTTGTATTAATATACTGATATCAAAAATAATTTTTAAAAAATAAAAAAAAATTATTTAAATATATTTCTTAGTAAAAAACACTTTAAACTATTACCGCTACTATAATTACAAACAGTTAATCAAGCTGATTGTGATATTACTCCTCATGGAACCAAATCAATCCATAACTTACGAGATTTATTGCAACTCTTGCTTACTCTTCTATTCCATAACCTATGCTTGCTTTCAAATGTGTGTGTGTGTGTGTGTGTGTGAAAGGCTCTCCCTGTGATTTTCAACTTTCCTTTCACTCTTAATTTACAAACATGTTTGTCGTTCAGAGTTAGTATCTCAGCTCACTATTTTCGAGTTCTGGTTCTGCATAACAGAGGAGCATGAGATTCTCAACGCCAGCGTCCAACGTTAACCGAGCATAGATAATTGGGTTTCCGGGACAAATGAAACGACAAGTCGACGTCAAAAAATTGTGCTAATAAATTTTGCTCTTCTTTTTTAAATCCTTTTCCTTCAGAAGATTTGAGGAACGACTTGGTAGAGTGATGCTTGGACGAGCAATATAATTCTTTTTTAAATCCTTCCCCGTCAGAGATCTAAGACATGGAGAAATTAAAATTAATACTTGGGTCTTTGAGGTCAAGTTTCCCAGCTGTCTCCCTTGATCGGTGTTGCCAGGGACAGAGCTAGAATTATTTATTAGAAGAATTAAAATTAATATAATAAAATATAATATTTATTTTAATTTATTGTACATGAGTTGTAAAACAAAATTTGTATAATTTAGTTTTATTCAAATAACTTACTACAAACATATAATGACCTTATTATAATGTAAAAGGTTTGAAGCAATACCAAATTGAGTCAAAGTAATGAAGTTAATTTCATTTTCAATATATCCATCACTTTAATGTTGTTGGTCTTTATATCTATCAAATATAAACATACAAAGTATATAAGAAACATTAGTTAAAGCGAAGCATTATTTATGTTTGATAAACTTTGAAATAAAGTAAAAAATAATAAAGAATAATTCTTATATATTTATTTTAATTGTGCTCGTCGTTCTTTCATAAAATAGAAATCATCGATTATCATATCAATTGTGAATCTTTCAACAATTGTTTTTTCTATATAGACAATCAAATAGTTTACAAGAAAATCATCCTCTATCCGATTGCAAAATCTTGTTTTAACAAATCTTTATCGCTGAAAAAATTCGTTTAGTAGTTGTTGTCGAAACAGGAAGAGTCAAAATAAGTCGAATCAACCTGTTAACTAGAGGATAAATTGTTGATTTTTCTGTTTCAACCAATCCTTGACATAAATCAACAATCAATGACATGTTCTTTAACTTTGGATGATTGGGTACATGATTGGATGACATGTTCTAAAATCAAAACTTATATCATGAGAAAAAATTGATAATTTTGATGGCTTTGCTTAAAACAAAACATAAAAAAATCTAAGTATAATCAAAACAAAACAATAAAATATATCTAATTAATTAGAAAAAAATCACCATAACAAGAATTCAAAAAACAATTGATAGAACTGGCAGATTTGAGGAAAAAAATTAGCAAA
>Ga0325405_1001369_pt1 | contig 24732 bp, 8 predicted proteins | sample PopdelMetagenome_21_FD_205663 | JGI IMG/M metagenome (GOLD analysis project Ga0325405, IMG submission 205663) | Populus deltoides microbial communities from Bellville, Georgia, United States - Xylem-Control-R2 | ecosystem: Host-associated > Plants > Phyllosphere > Stem > Wood/Secondary xylem...
TTGAGCAAAAAGTAAAGGACCAGATTAACATCCAAGTTTCCAATTTCCTAGAAATGATAGCCATAACTTACTTGGGCTATTTTCCCCTTCCATGTAAGAACATTGCAACAAATTAATTCAAATCAATGTTTCTGCAAAAGACCCTACACTAGTACAGAAAAATTAAATAAAAAGGGACAAAATTCTTTTAGCATTTACCTGGTTAGAGAGGCTTAAACCAGAGATATATTCGTATTCATGTATGATCCATCCAGTCCTTATTGGTTTAGGACTAGACTTTGTATAGAAAACCAAAGTCTTCCTTGTACCAATCACCTTCTTGGTACCCATAAATCTTATTTTAAGATTTTTGCCGGTTGGTTTCCAAAACCCGAGCTTTGTTCTCCGGTTATAACGTCCGCTGTTTAAATACTTAAAATCGCGAGGGCAAAAGAAATACCATACCGCGTCCTTTGACTTTATGTTTGATTTATCTACACATAATAATGACTGCGTTAATCCAATATCATGATAGAAACAATAAACGTATAACAAGATAGAAAGGGACGTCTAATTATTAATTACCAGGTAACTCCGAGGGTTCATGCTTGCAAACATCAACCACCGGCATGATTGACAAGTCTTCCACGTCATCACCCAGTATCTTTGGCTTCAAATAATTACAAACTAATTCTTCATTGGTTGGATGAAATCTATATCCAACTTCTGGTATGGATGGATTTGGGTTTGGTGAACTGTTCATAGCTAACAAAAACAAAGCAAAATGACAGTTAGAGAAAGATTTGCAGGAGGAGGCAATTGATTAGTGTGTGTTGTGGTGCACTGAATAAAACCCGACTCACCTGATGGGAAATTGTAATTCATTCCTGTTCCTAAAAGAGACTTGAAACTGGAAGGAAAGAGGAAGAAAACTAGCAGCTACAGGTAAGTGACTGTTTTGTGCGTGCGTGTGTGCGCGGGTGTGTGAGTGTGTGTGTTTCTGGAGAGAGAGAGAGCTTGCCTGCAAGTGGTGAATGCTTGGGCTTAATGAAAGAATATATAGGCGCTTGAGATTCTGTAGTCAACAGATAGTCAATGACACTCCAGCTGAAGTTGCAGTCTAAAATAGTAAATAGGGAGGGCACCGTGGCACACTTCACCTTCGCTGAGAAGCAGTTGAAGGGATTCCAAGTTTGACTGGGCTTGAGATCTAACTTGCTTCCCAAGTGTTTGGGCAGGCCCACTCTATAATTCTCTCGAATTCTTTCTACAATCTTCTAGAATATTCGCTTGATGGTGTCTCCCGGGTCCCTCCTAATTGTATAGATTTTGATCAAGTGATATAAACTTGATATGCACTATTTGAAATTCAAGTTAAATTTAAATCTCAGATCATTAACCCTTTATTAATTGAGTTAAATATGAATGATGATCTAATAATAACTTGAAAATTAATATTGATATTACTGCTAATGAATATTGTAATTTCAAAATATGAACAAAAATAAACATGAGAAAATAAAAAAAAAATATTATATATAGGATTAGGCTTAAGTTCAGGATTAGAGTTTATTTTTCAATCTATTTAATACTATTATTATTACTAAGTCGAAGGAAAGGATGGGATTAGATTGCATGTAAGGGGTGGATCCCAGTTTAGTTAACTCTTTGTTTTTCAGTGTAAAAGTATTTTTGAAAAAAAAATAGTTATTTCTTTAATTTTTTTATTATATCATAAATAATTTTTTTAAATAAAAAATATTATTTTAATATATTTATAAATAAATTTTTTTTTTGAAAAAACGATGATTACTCCACTACCATACTTGCTTAGGAATTTATCGCTCCAACTTACTTTCCAAGGTTTTTATTTTGGCCCCACCCTCGGAAATTCTTGCCATCTTCTACAGCCTTCCAGAATATTCTCACTTGATGGTGTATCCTTCCTGGCTGTTGTATTGGTAATTAACGGTGAGAACACATCCTTAAAAATATTTTTTATAAAAATTAAAAAAAAAATTATTTTTTTTAGAGATTAATTTTTAAAATTTTTTTAGATTATTTTAATGTGCTGATGTTAAAAATAATTTTTAAAAAATAAAAAAATATTATTTTAATATATTTTTAAGTAAAAAACATTTTAAAAAATTATAATTATTTAGATTTAGAATTTTCTTTTGTTGCGATGGAAAACGCAACTAATTTCTGGGGCCTGTTTTATGAAGGCCCAGTCTGCTGGCCCTGACAACTCGGCTGGATGGCTTGCTTTTATAGCTCAAGCTCGGCCTAAAAGGCTTGAAACTTCAAAAAAAGTTATTTATCCATAAAAAACCTAAACTTTGCCCAGTTATCTGGATCCTTCAAGTTACAATGATGGGCGCTTCTTTCATGTCAACAGGGAGAGTTTCCAAGCAGATCACTTGTTACAAAAAGAATTGGGCCTAACTTTACTGCCAATCCTCCTTCCTGCAGGGCTTTCAATCACAGGCTTTTGAGATCCAGCCCATTCAGCCCTTGCTGGACTTCCAGTTCTTGAAATAGGGTTAGGTCACGCTCTATCGTTTAGAATCGAACGACGCCTTTTTTTCTTATAACCTGCCTGAGAACGAAGGCTAAGGCAGAACGAATTCTCTGACATAAGGATCTTATCTTCCCCCAGGCCTAGGTCTGACTCCTAGTTCGGAGCCTTATATACATCTTTTTCATGACGAGACTTGACACCCATTGTCATCTACCGAGCTAGTTCCCTTTTTTCCTGTTTTCCTTCTTCTTATCAAGAAAACCAGGGGAGTGGCCGGTTAAACACTGGGTCGAGCTCACTTTATCCTTCAATCTTTGAATTTTCTCCTCGCCTGATTTGCGGGACAACAAAGCGCATCTTTACTCGTGTTACTACATCTAATACTAATAGTGTAATTGAATAGTATTGTGGCTAGGGTTTCAAAGAGAGGGAGAGTTTTGTTATGTGAAAATTTCTTTATTTTAAAGTGACAAAGTTTCTTAATATAATGAAAAATCTATAAATAATTCAATATTTTTTTGTTAATTTTTTCTTGTGCCATGTTTATAAAGTTTAAGATGTTTTATGTATTTTTCAAAATAATAAAGGTAAAGTATAAAATATAGATGGTATTTTTTTCTTTTAATTAATATTAAATCTCAACTATTACCCTTCCATTTATTTTTTAAATTGTTAATTATTTGATTAAATAAAAATAGATTATAAAAGATAATTATATTAAACCCAATAAGGGTTATGATCAAAGTCATGAGATGGTTAAGTTAGCCCAATTAATCCTATTCTATCTAAAATATTGTTGTCCCTATATTTTCTAATAAAAAAAAATGCTACATCAATATTGTTTTTTCTTTTTTTTTAAGGTGAACTAGGTTTTGAAGATGACAATCAAGGCAATTAGACCACATCTAAAGACCTTGGTTAACTTAGAACATCTTTGTGTTAATATTTATAAAAATAAATAAATGATAGCAACTAGAGTTTTTTTAATCAAATTGGATTTTGCCTAGGTCATGGTTGAACCCACAAAATCAATCGAGTCATGTTAGATTAGTTTTCCATATGATTTGATTTGAAACCAAGATAATCAAGGATACAAGTGGGGGGCTTTTAGGTGGACCCACTAGGTTAGATCAAGTTTAGTAATGTCTCCAAAAATTCCTCGTGCCAATGTGTGAATAATATATTATTCTTATATTTTTTTAATAAGTTCTCGAGTTTTAAGTAAGAGATACTTTTGTATCTTTATTTTAAAAGGATCAAGATTTTTTTTATGATTGTTCTTATTACTTTTTTTTTATTGAATGAATAACATAAAACAACAATTTGTTTTTTTAAAGCTAATATATATTAATAAGAAAAGGAGGGTTATACTAGAAAATTATTTTGTATCAATGAAATTTAAACTACTCCTCTTCTCATGTCTAAAATATCTTGCCATATAAACAAATAAAAAAGACCTTAGGGATTCATGTAAAACAAAATCATATATCTTAATCCACGTTTGTCTTTTAAATTCTCCACTTGATTGTTAAGTGGAAATAACATTTGTTTATAATATTTGTTGGCACATGAAAGCCTCTTTTAATTTTATTAAATACACACTTAAAATTTTAAAATTATAATCATAATTTTCCTTGTTGCAAAACAATGTGTTGAATGGTTTTATTTTTTTATGTTAAGAAAGTTATCTTTAAAGCTATAAAGCATGAATCAATTAAATATTTTATTTAGAAAACTCGCTAGATAGGTGGTCTGCACTATGCCGTGAGCCGGGTTGATTTTTTCATAATTTAAAAAAGTGATGTTTAAGCATTGTTAGAGTGTTTTAAAGAAAACAAAATCTTGTAACTTAAATTACAAACCCTAATGGATCCAATAAAATGTTTTAACTTAGTTATATGATAAAAAAAATGCAACAAATCTAAAGAGAAAATGTGATAATGATGACTTGTAAGAAAAAAACACTTGCCAAAAGATAAAAAAAATATGAAGCTAGATTCCAAGAAAATCCAATGTTAAAAAACAAAATTAAGCTTCATATTTTTTTTTAAGTAGAAAAGCATTATAGTAAAGAATATAAAATAAAAGTAGAAATAAATTAAATTAACTAAGAAAAATATCTATTTTTCTAAAAAAAGTTATGCATCAATCTCTCTATGTTGAAAAATATTCATCATTGAATTCGTTTTTCAGTTACAAACTATCCTCCATTAAGAGTATCATTTTATGCACGAGTCACCTCATCATGGGTCTTTAATACCTTTATGTGAACCACATCATTATGATATGTAACACAATATTTTTATGCATGTCGACCTATCATGGATTTCTAACACATCTTTATACATGTTGTTCCATCAAGGATACCACCACCAGGATTTCGAACGACAAGAATTGATATGGACAAGAACAACACACTAGTTCTTGGATGTATTTTCTTGATAGGAAACCTTCTCGTCGTTTTCTATACAAGCATGTCATGTTTTGCATCCTATTTTAGTTATAATTGTTTTGGAGCACACAACAAAGTAAAATAACCTTCAAGGATCGATGAGCTTCAAAAAAATAAGGATAAAAGATTTGTTACAAGTCAAAAACCTCGAAGATTAAGAACATTATAAATATGAAAATACTCTTAAAATAATTAATTTTACTCCTCCATGTCTTCAATTGTCAAAAGACTATTACAACTTTTTATATAGAAAAAAAATAAAAAAAGTCTAAACTCTAATAATATTGAATAAAAAACATAAACTAGGAAAAAAAAATTATATTCAAATAGAAAAAAAAACTAGGAAAAAACATCATAATAAAGAATAGAAAGAAATAAAATTAACTAAGGAAAATATCTATTTTCCTAGAAAAAAATAGATTTTAAGGGTAATTTAAGCATTTTAATTTTCAAATTAAAATAAAATTTCAAAAAAATCTTTTAGAGGCAAGTTAAATGAATTTTGCTTTTAAAAACTATTTAATAGCTTTACTAAGCAATAGAAATATGAAATGACCGAGATGTTTCTTGTAAATGATAAATTAATCTATTGAAAAAAAATTGTATTACCTTTCAAGCCAAATTATTTAATTTGGTTTTTAAAAATTAAGATAGTCATTTTACTATACGAATACACCTTGAAATTTGAATGCACGTACACATAAACATATACCTTGTTTTAATTGTTATGGAATTATCCGGCAAACACACGGGGTCTGGGAGCAGTACAGTCTCCTAAGCCGTGAAAGCAGTAGGTCCCAGCCTTATCTTAAATCAAAGCCATCCTCAAACCCCAGCCAAGTCAGGAACAAGGGGACCAGTCTGAGGAAATGAGTTGCCTCTGGACGCCATTGGAGAGCAGATAGAATCTGACTATCTAAAATCATCTCATGGGAGGAGACGCGACAAAAAGAAATCTAACAAATTCTTTCTCTGGCAAAAAAATCATGATACCCGTGAGTCACGATTACCGACACTCCGAAGATACAATTATCAGAAAGCGGAAGAAATAGTTTCAATGGTAATTGTTCAGGAGAGAAAAACCGAAGTATCTTGGAAGACATAACACTCGAGAAAAATAAATAATATTGTAGTAAAATTGATGGAGTTTGCACTTATGAATTCATAAATTTATACATTTTGGATGGTTCTTGCAAAATGGTTCTGATTTGCCATTTCACATTACAATCCAAGACATCTGGGATACGTAGTTCTCTCTTTGCCTGAAAAACTTGGCTGAGGCCAGACCAGAGCTAGTTACCCCCAGAGATATGTATCGCTATAGTCAGTTGTTTCTGATATAAAAACTTCACTTTCTTATCTACCCCATAGTTTTTGAGCCAGTTTCATCTACAAACGTGTCACACGCTGAGAACACTGCATTCTAACCGGAGAAAACACAACGGTGAGTCGAGCATGATCAGAGAGAGAATAATTTTCTGGCCACATGCCTTTCTCGGCTTCACGGGGGAATAGAACTGCATTCTTGACATTGAAACCAATGGCTTCTTCCACTATGTCATGTTCAGAGTCCCCAGTCCTCTCACTGCAATTCTCCTCTCTTAGCTCTGCGCATTCTGAATTCCAAATCCTTCGCTGCAATTATTAAGCATTTTAGTAAACAACATATAATGAATGGTGTGGTAGATTAATCTAACACGGATATATAGAGAATTGGAACAGAATTCTAAATATTCTGAAAGATCCATACACATGCCCAGATTTGTAAATTTAACACACAGAAATGTACCAGCTATCATGCGAAATATTAGGGAGACCAAGTGAACTACTAAAATTTAGGACAATATCCATGGATCAGGGATGTACTGCACCTTAAATTCTTCATACCCGACAACTCCATTTGCATTAATGTCAGCTTGCATCCATAAATCTTCCGTCTCCTGGGAAGTGAGTCCATAAGGAAGACCAATTAAATTTACCTGTATAGATTAGACTATGGTAAGGTCATCTTTCCACTTAAAATCGCATGTTTATCGTCAAGCTGCTTGTGGAAGTACCTGGCGGAGTGCTTCACAGAAAGCTGAATATGTTATAAAATTCCCATGGTCGCCAGCCTTTAGAAACGCAAATGCATTATTTTCAACCAACGAGGCTTTTTGGAGCTGACACTGAACCAAGAAAAATTATAGCAATCAGATGTTGAAAGCAGTATGGTTAAGTGAATTTATAAATCAAAACATATTGATTTTATTGGAAACTACTTCAAGGAACTTGGAAACTAATTTAATGATAACCGGTTCTTGATTAGAATGTATGTGAAGTTTAATACGTCTTATATTTCAGAATAGCAGGTACAGACTGCAACAAGCAGCATTAGCTGTAAATATCAAGATTGCTTAGGCATAAATTCCTAGGGTCCATGGTTGGATTGCAAGACTAGCAGACAGTAAACAACATTGTCTTTCTTTGCAGAAAGAAGCTTCCACAAAATAATTATTTAAGAGGAGAAAATTACAATAAAGGATTCTTAATCCTTCTCTAATGCATAACAATATGTGTCTGCTATCTCCTCAAGTATAAAAATTGAGCAAGTTTTCTGAGACAGGTACAAATTTTAGAAAGATATGAACTAAAGTTGATAAATGGTCTTGACTCTTGTTGGTAGCGTATATTTCTATTTCTTTTTCTAACAATATTATTCCATGTTTTATCTTCTTCTCTAGCACAAAATACCAGACTGGCAGGGCAAGGAAGTACCACGATCACCTGACATGCTGGGAACTAATCGATAGTAAAACAGAACTGAAGAGTAGGATATTAAGAACATTCCAGAAATGATTGAACTCGCCTTTATTATTCCAAACACTGCTTCAGCCCAACTTTATTAAGAACATTCCAGAAACGATTGAACTAACCTTTATTATTCCAAACACTGCTTCAGCCCAACTCTTCTTCAATGGTTTCCTTGATTTATTAGGATTACACAGCAATATGAAATCAACACCACAGATATTACCCCTATGATTTCGGTGGCTCACCCACTACGTGATGCAGAAGGAGTCATGGGCAAAAAAAAAACATTTGAGGTAAGCAGTGTAATTAAACATTGTTGTTAGCTAGTGATGCAGAGGCATTCGGATTGCAACTTAAAGAAACTTACCCTGTGGGCATCTGCATCACTGTCAGTATATTGATGGGCAATGTCATATGAAGATACAAACCCTTGAGACCTCAGGAATTTGTAAACATGTCCACGCTTGCTTCCATTCCAATCACTGGATAAAGCATGAAACAAATGAAAAGAAAATGAGTATATCTTTATTCAGAGGTTATGTAAGAATCATTTGCTTCGCAGAAGCAAGACAAGAAGCTCACCCACAGAGTAGGATTGACGTATGGTTAAGTTTGTTTTCTCTCTGATATTGTTCCACGAATTGGAGTATTTTGTAAACCTAGGAAAAAAACCATTGAGAAACCTCAAGGTAAAAATTGGCACTAACATAGCTAAGAACTAGAATTGGAAATTCAGAATGAAGTAAAAGATTATGAATAAAGAGAGATTTATATACCTGATGCAGTCTAACTACAGATAGACAGGAATCATGAGGAAATAACAAGTGAGTGTTAACAATAAGAAATTCTTGCTGAGCATTGCCTTTCCGGTTTTGTGAAATGGGAAAGGCCAGCTGAACATGCAATAGCTGAGCAACACGGTCTCCACAGTCATTGAAGAGCAACTCTCGATAATTTAGAATTGTAAAGTAGTCCTTACGCACAGCAGTAAGCAGGCCTGCAGAGAGGATAAAATCCCAATGCAATTAGCATGAACTTATACAAGCTGGATTGGATGGTGATAACAGATGGGACACAAGTAGCTGATTTTTTAACTTGGAGGTCAGTAAAATCATATAGAAAAAGGCAAGCATACTCAAGGAGAGCAATAGCATACAAAGTGCAGTTTACATGTGACTACCAAATAAGCAAAAAGAAAATATTAATTTGATTTACTGCAAAGACTGAGAAAGATTGTTTTTCCACCTGCCTGCCAAAATAAAATGAAGGTCTTTTCATAAATGTTTTTTACAGAATTTCCAACAAACTTGTTGTTCTTTGTAAGAAAAGATAAGAACTTGATTGCAAAGTCAGCTATCAACCAATATATGCCATGCCTAATTTTAATTTTATTATGTTTGTACGAGATTGAATAATAGTCAAAATCAGCCAACTTAAGCTGATGACCAAAGATGTCTCCTGAAAAGTACAAGAAAATAAAAAAAAGTAGCTTGCTTTAAAGATCCACACTAATCCAGAGAAGAAATTCAAACAAACAGAACATTGATTACCATCTCCACGGTTATTGGTTCGTGCAAGCTGGAAAGTTACATAGCCAGCATCACCAAGTCTCTGCTGGTACATATGCACAAGTTCTTCATTTCCAACCCAGAATTCCTGCAAATAAAAAACCAAAATTTCACACCGAAAAGAACCATTTGGCATAATTTCAAATACAATAAACAGCCCTTTTTATTTTTCCACACAATTAGATCCATGGTAACAGAGAAATTGAAAGGAAATTAAGCACCCACCTGGAGACATATAATTGAAGATCTCTCGAGAAGCAACCAATTCAAAATCTTCTGGTTTCTAGAGAGCCAGACTGCTCTGAAATTGCTTTCACGAAGACTTTGATTCTATTTCACGACAACATAAAAGCACACAGATAAAATTCTCAAAATTTTGAAGAAAAAAACAAGAAGAAGAATTAACACCATTGTCTGGTTCTACAAAAGGGACAAGAACAGGAATTAGTACCTTTTGATCAAGTCGCTTGTAGATAGGAGCCAGGATGTTAAAGGTAGTGCAAGAAACACAAGGCTCATAAGTCATCGCTGTAGTCGTTGAGGACACATAGCCACAACCACTGTTGGTTCTTGAAATCGTTCCATTTCCACTTAAAAGATCAGACTCGTTAACTCCTGGGTTTAACTGACCCCCAATATTTGAATTCGCACTGGAGTCCGCGAACGCAACCTGTACCAGTCATTCAATCAAACCCCACACTAGAAAAACAAAAACCCAATAGCAGAAACACTGGAAAAACTGAAACAAATAACAATGTTACCATTTTTTTAGAGTTCTAGCCCCTGTAGAAAATAATTGTTGTCTTCGGTTTTTGTAGAAGGTTAAGGGGAAAAAGTGAAACGTGAAAAGAAAAGATAAAGAAGAGAAGATATGGCAAATGAGGATTCTGGAAAACTGTTGTTATCTGTCAAAACTTTTGGATGGAGATTATGATTGTTTCTTCTTTGGTATGGTTCACTCTCGTGAAGATGGTTTTAGCTTTTATAGAGAATCACAGTCCTGTTTTTGGAGTTTATCAGTGTTAGAAACAACACTTTTTCAAGTTGCTGTTCGGAAATAATAATTATTTTTTAAAAATATATTTTATTTGAAAATATATTAGAATATTTTTTATTTATTTTTAACATTAATATATTAGAATAATCTAAAAATATAAAAAAAAACTAAAAAAAATTAAATAATTTAAACAACACAATTAAGCTTTAACTCTCGGAGAAATCATCAATTAATCATTTGACAGATTGGAATCCGGTTGTGGAACGCAGATGATGGGCCCATGATTGTTTTCCGTTTGCTTGCCTAGTTGAATAGCTTCGCCGTTAGCGCCCTCCCTTTTCTGTGGGCTCTAACTGGATGTCTGCAATCATCCATTTTCCCCTAACTGCTCAATCTTAACAGTCACTTCTTATCTACTTTTCCCGGCCGCAATCTTAGCAACCGCAAACTTAGGAAATCATCATATCGAACACATATCAATTTCTTAAACCATTCACATATTGGATTATTTTTTTTATTTCATAAATATATTTAAAATTCAAATCAATTATTCATGATAAAAAAAAAGAAAATTTTATTAGATAAAATATTGTGATAAAATATAAGTTTTTCATTTATTAAAAATATAAAAGCAATTAATTCTACCTAAAAAATGATAACTTGAGAGGCTGTCATTTAAAATGAAATAGAAAATTGTATATGTAATAAGAATATTTATACTAAATATAAGAATATTTTTTTTTTTACTTTAACCTATTCCTCCTTCATTACATAAACACTGATAATTATTTTCTAATTATTATAAAATTTATGGTGCCCGATTTTTTATTTGTCTATGATGCACTATTAAACATGTGTTTAATAGTACAGTGATTTAACAGAATTATTGGACCCGTTAACATCTATTGAGATTCACTAAACACATATGTTTTACCTCTCTAAAATCTTATAATAATTGATTTAGTGTGAACTAAATCTGGTAAGTTTAGTTTAAAAGCAACATGAATGACTATAAAAATATAATATGATTATAAAAATAATTAAAGATGAATGACTATAAAAATATAATATGATTATAAAAATAATTAAAGATGATATTTTTTTAATATTGAGATGATTAGATATTAGATTAACCTGAATCAATTCGAGTTAACTTGTAGAATCCGCGATATGGGTCATAAAATAGTGATAACCCTACAAAAAGTAAATTAAAACAAATTATGAAGCTCAACTGTTAGTAAACACAATGTTGTAGGAGAAATTCTTCTTTAAAAAATGAATAAAAAGTCAATTCGAGTCAAACCGGGTTAATTTGTTAAATTCGCAATCCAGGTCATGAATGAGATAACCTTATAGAAAGCAAATTGAAATAAATTGAAACTCAATTCCCAATCAATTCAATATTGAAAAATAAAAATGAAAAAGAAAATCTAAAAAAATAACATAAAAATTGAGTCAGCATGAGTTAACCTGTGAAATCCACGATCAAGGTCATGAGATCATGATAACTCTATATAATTATTTATTTGAATGAAATTGAATAAATAAAAAAGCAAAAAATAAATTGATGGACCCAACAAACAAAGAGCAAGCATTTGGGCCTTGGTGGCCTAGGGCACCTAGCCCAAAATAAAAAGGTTCACCTCGTGTGCTAGACCTCTCATTTTTTATATATATTAAAAGAGAAAGACTTTAATATTAAAAATAAAAATAGCTAAGACACACACCTTTTGCTACCTTAGAATCTGGCAACCAAATGGTCGCTAAAAAAGTGAGGCAGGGGTATTCTATGCTCAAAAGTTTATTTTTCAATCTATTTTTTTAATCTAAAACACTTAGAGACCTAAATAAATCCGTTCATAACTTTAAACATGTAACATTTTAATTTTTAACTTATGATCAATTTTTTTTATTTGTTGTGAATTTTATCAAAATTTCAACAGAATTTCCTCAATACTTGAAGGGTACTAAATTATCGATATGTTCAATCACAACCCAAACAGCACAACAAAAATGGTCAAATCCTCTTGGACCTTATCTCACATCAACACAACTCAAAATTGACATACAATAAGTTTTCTTTAATATAGGTTCCTTTAGCAGGCATGTTTTGAAGTTGTTGCACTAGTTCTTCCAAAATTCTTTGTTGAGTTTATTAGTGTAACTGTTGTTGTTTCTTATGTTGTTTCATGCTTACAATTGCTTCAATAAGTCATGTCATCCTTGTATCTTCTGTCATAAATCTACTGCTCTGATTGATATTAATTATAACAAACATGATAACTCAGGTTGATAATAAATAGAAATTTTATTAAATAAAGAGAAATTAACTTACAAAGATCTAATTGAAGAAATAATAAAAGATAATTTATGGGCATATTTGAGGTTGTTCAGGCCTCCATAAAGGCATATTCAAGGTTACTTAATCCTCTCATGGTTTAATAAAAAGTTCCAATAAGTTTTTCCATGGATAGAATTCTACTTAGCTAATACCTAAATAGAAAAAAAAAATCAAACAAATTTAAATTTTAAAAAATCATAATCTATTAACTTTAAATTTAAATTTGAATAGGAGTAAATCTCGTTTAGTTGATCAACTTTGAATTTGAATAGGAATAAATCATGTTGATGTGTCAAGGCTATGATTGTTATAATTCCACCCCCATTTAAAAACTTTGCTCTCAAGACTAAGGTAGGTTCCTTTAGCAACATGTTTTGCTAGTTCTTCCAAAATTCTTTACTAAGTTTTATTGGTGTTGTTGTTGCTTTTTTTGTTGTTGTTGCATCTGCAATTGCTTCGATAAGTTATGACATTTTTGTTCCTTCTACAATAGATTTATTGCTCGAATACCAATTATAAAAAACATAATAATCTAGGTTGATAATAATAGTAATTTTATTGAATAAAAAAATAACTAAAAAAAAGAGATAATTTTTGGGTATATTAAAGGTTGCTCGGGCCTTCACAAGGGCATATCTGAGGTTATCTAATCCTCTAATAATTTAAATTTTAAAAAAAATAATAAAAAAATTATTTTGATGCATTTCCAAGCAAAAAACATTTTGAAAAGCAATCACTACCACAATATCAAACGGGATCGGTCCCAATAAGTTTTTCCATGGCCAGAATTTTAATTAGTTAATAATAAAGTAGAAGAGAAGAGTTCATATAAATTTAAATTTAAAAGATATTAATATAATAACTTTAAATTTAAATAGAAATAGAAATAAATCTTGTCATCTTTGAAATAAGAGTTTTTTTTTTATGGTACTATCATATCCTTACAAGGATCGTGAGAAGCCGCCGCTCAATAGCTATTTTTCTGCATGAAAGGTAAGATAATAGAAGTTGCAATTTGAACCCCCGTTTGTATATTAATTTAAATTTAAATTTTAAAAATGAATTTCATATTCATTTTAATCATGATAGATTAATGAGGTGATTTGAATAAACAACTCGAAATGAATTTTTTGTGCGAAAAGGAAATTCTTATGTTAACTTTTTTCATATCAAAATTAAATTTCTTCTCGTATTAAAAGTTTTAAATATATACATTATTCACCTTTAAATATCGCAAAAATAAATAATGGTTTCAATTGACGGGGATCATCAGAAACTCAATCAAAATAGAAACTAGAAAAACATGAGATAGAAAGGTCTAGGAGTTCTGTGATTTTTGTGAATCTTGATCAGTTTTGCCATCTTTCCTGGTCATTTTTATGTAGTGTTTTGCGTCTACTACTGTTGTTGTTTCTGTCTCTGATTCAAGTCTTTTCCAGTGCTATATATATTTGTTGTTCATCGCCCTTCATTGTGGTTTCATGGCTCTTGCAATTTTTGCTGCTATTTCTTATGTTGCTTTTTATAAGAATATGGTTTGCTTGATGGCTTTAACTTGATCCCTCCTACCCTAGTTTTGGGGCATGAGAGTTCTTATATTTATTAATTAATGTTTTAGGAATTCCCAGTACTGTTTTCTCATTGTAAGTGCGAATTTTAATAAGGTAAATTACAAAAAAGCTATGAATATATATAAGAATTCCGAGAGGCTCTTCCACGTGCAAGCTGCTAATTACGATCCATGAAAGCTTTCCGCTTTCCCGAGAACAACTTGCAAATGACATGGCTGAATTAATTTATATGTATTTTAATTAATTTTATAAATTTTAAAATTAATAATTATATAAATCTCAAGTGAATTTAAAATGAATCTAAAATTTATAAAACTCAAACTAATAATTTAAAAAAAATAAATTTAAAATTTAACTAATAAATATAAAGATTTTCTATGATTTAACGATGAAATTATTCAATATGCTTGCGTGTGTTTTTGGGTGTGATGGTCCGTCAGATTGGATGATACCCTCTCCATGCTTGAATAACTGGGGTAATTTTTATCCACCTTCACCTCGTATCTTCATGAAAGTGAAAATCCTCTTTCCCTAACTACAAGTAGAGTAAATGAAGGTTGTATAATACGGTTGAAACTGTATTTTTAAAAAACTTAATTTTTTTATTTAAAATTATTATTTTTATATATTTTTAGATTATTTAGATTTGTTGATATTAAAAATAATTTTTAAAAAATTAAAAAAATATTTTAATGTATAATCAAATTGTATAATCGAAGTAATTAATAGTTCCCAGCAAAATGCTCTTGTTGACGGATCGCTCCTTAATTACACAATGGTCATCAAAATGCTCTGACCATGGTAACAGTGATGTAGATTTCACCAAATCAATACCTATCACCAACCAACCAATTATTGCTTTGGATTCAAGCTGCCTGAAGCTGCATTTGTCACTGAAAGTACCTACCCATTTCTATTGGTTCCTAACTCCTACTCATAAACAAATAGATAAGTTATGAGTAATCTGCAAGTTGCTCCCTGATTTTAACTCAAAACCATCAAGAACACCTTCTGTCATCTTTGTGATCCTGCAAGAAACAGGTTCTAGCAGGTGCAACATTACCTAAGCTGGTAGAGGCACGAAAGGCTATAGAACTTTCCATTAGGAGAACAAGGATGGATGAAAACAAGATACACATGGTATTTCTCAATAAGCTAGCCACATCTTAATTTTTAAACAACGACCCCCTCTCTCTCTCAGAGTTGAAAAATGAAATTGAAACTATATATTTTAATTAAACAGGGGAAAAGAAAAGAAAATAAATTAGATGATGTTTCACCATCTACTCACCTATACCTACAACGTCTCAACAGAAAGAATGCCCGTTGCTTAAAAAAATAAAAAGCCTCTACTTCATTCATATAGAACTGGCAAGAGGGTAAGGCAACCTATGAACCATGCTGTACCGACGGGACCTGGCATTCCGATCCGAATGGCCTTCAGAAGACGTCCAGGCGATATTCTTCAAATGTGTTAGATGGCAGGTAGAGGATACAATGGATCCAATCAACTGTCCTTACCATTACTACTGCGACAGCACTTACCCTGGGAATCACCCGCCCTATGTGGATGTTCTAGCTTTTCTCTTTACAACAGCTTTGTACCTGGTAACACTAGCCATTATGGTAGTAGATATATCAAGACGTGGTCGAACATATCTCAGAGAATCAAAGAGATACCTGCAACCATCTGGTCCAGTCTCCCTCCCTCTAATCCTCTTAGTACTTGCCAAGGGTTCTCGGATCAATACCGTATTCCCTCTCTCCTGCTTTGGACCAGCAATCCTTCAGCTGCTTCAGGTATCTGCCCTCACATTCGATAGCCACATTGACAAAGATGTCAGGTATGCATTCCTCCAGGCATCAACCATTTCTGGAATTCTACATGCAAGCCTGTACTTGGATTCCATTATCTTACCCTACTATACAGGTTTTGATGCTCTAGTTTCATCTACATTTTCTGGGGAGTGCCCAACTTGTGTTTGCCGAAAAGAGGTTTTGGTTGTGGGTGGAAGGTTGATCAGGTACAGGGGGTGGTCATTATCTACATTTTTGGTTATAGGAGTTCTGTGTTCAAGAATTTTATGCAGGGTGACTGGAGAGAATAAGAGCAGGATCATGTCAATCAAGACCTTGCTGGAAAGTTTAGGTTTGATCTTGATCACCGTGGACTGCATTTATCTAATAAGAAGAAGTCCAGAACAGTCTCTGATGCGAATTGCTGCTTTTGGAGGTGTGCTCGTGTTAATTTGCCTTCAAATGATAAAGAAGATGTCTGCTCAGATGATCCAATGGCATTCTGCACATGTAAAGTTAGACAGGTAGGACTTGCACCAGACAGCTAGGACTAGACAGTCCTAGTTTTCAAATTGTTAACCATCCGTTTGCAAGGCCAGAGGGTATCTTGAGTGATCTCTCTTGTACAGGGAATAGAAACCAAATGTACAGAATACCAATAACTATTTGTTTTCCTGTTCTCTTTTCCTTCATTTTTCACCCAACAGGGCAACATATATGGTGGCCGAATGATGAAGTCCGAATTTTATGGTTATAAGAGTTCTCAACTGCTTTTTTTTTTCTTTTGACCCAGAATAATATAACAGATTGCACCTACTTTGTAAATAAAAATGCAATCAATTACACCCGAAAGGAGAAAGATATCATACAATCAGACAGGCAACCAAGAAATTTAGAAAAAAATTAATCATGGGTCAAACAAATAATCCAATAATAAATATATTCATATAATCTTCTAGTATTCCACCAGAGTTGAATAAACAATTGGGCAAAACTGATCACAATTCTCCATCAGTTGTTCATGTACCAACCCGAAATGCACCAAAATTTGCTTCTACCCCAAGACAAATAAACAATCTGATGCAACTCACAAGAAAAACCTTCTTCGGCTGGTGTCCATTTCCGGCTGCAATTCAAACGGGAAGAAATATTAACAGTTTCAAATCCAACAGAATTTGGAAAATACAAGGCCTCAACAAATCGATATACAAAACAGAAACCATTCATAAGTTACCTTGTGAACCCATTCATATTCACCACCCCTGGTATCAAAGGTTTCATGTTGGAGACTTCTCAACTTCAGTGTGAATCGAGGACCACACTCCTGCATGTTTAGAGGAAAATTATTGATTATTGGCACTGACTAATGAGACCATTGGGATTTCAGACCAAGTGATGTTTTGGTAAAATTGGGACCAATAACTTAAGGGTATACAAATGAAGTAGTTGAAATTAACAAGGTCCTACAATTCCAGATGTGTTTGAAGGCTCGCGACAAAATTTTAAGATCCTGGTAGAAAGGATATTGACTACATAACAACGAATGCTAACAAAAAAATCCAATAGGGAACCGTAACCTGAAGGCGTGCAATCACTTTCTGTTGAGTGTTCTTCTCGCCCTTGCCATCTTTTCTGTTTTTACCTTTTGAATCACTCTGTTTACTCTCTTTGGTTTCAAAGATGTACCTGTCCACAAAACAGTAGGAAAATTCATCAGAAAGGCATTTCTGAAAAAGATTACCAAAAGGCTTAGCCTCGGCAGAAATTGACAGAAATCAATGCCTACCGGTGATGCCGGAAGAATATATAATCGCGTTGATTATGAAAGGTAACAACTCTCCGACCGCGGAAATTTGGTTCTTGTGGGAAAAGTGACTGTATTAGTCTGGAGGATACATATGAACAAAAGAAAGTGGTGTTAAAGAAGAAAACCAGTATGTAAAAAGTCAACAAAAGACAATGACATGCAGAAGAACTGTGAGGACAGACAAACCACACTGAAAAAACATTTATAAATTATAGAAAACAAGAGCATTTTTAGAGGGATGAGAACACATATGACTACAGTGTATTTCAATTCATTCTTCATGTCAACTGTGAGGAGAATTTACAACTTTTCTAATATGCAACATGAAGAAAATTTCATACCTCCCAATACGATGACCCAGACAAGTTGTGAAGTTAGTCAAGACCAGCTCAGGCTCATGACTGGTGGGATTTCCGTGACTCTACAGGCAATACAATGCAGTAAAGATAAGACATTAGCCTCACAGAAACTACATCTGAAGAAACTGAAATCACATGCATGACCACGTAAAAAAACGAATCAGGTTATTCTAATATATTGAAACTTAATTAGATAATACTTTTAAAATCACATTTCTCTCTTCATCAATCAATTAATCTTTGATTAGATAATCTTGCTCCAATCAAACAGGCCTCGTCCATTTAAAGGCCTGACAAATTAGATTTAATTGATATTTGGGGATGCATAATTATTAAAGACTTTCTTTAGTTTTATTAAATCAATTATCTTTAGAATAGACAGTACCTAACATTGCATTTAAACAAAAGTTCCATATCAATATATATAACCTTGATATCCTTGCGTAGAACAAGCCGTGAGAGCTTGAAATGGGCAGTAGGTCCGTCAGGCAAGCCAATGATCAAGAGACCATCTACAAGAAAGTTACAAACTTGTTAAGTTTCTCGTAGACAATCACCGTCTCCCAAAGTTTATCCGTTGAAAAGAAAATTCAATTCCAATCTAATAGTTATTACAATAGGAAAACATGTCAAGAGCACATGTATCCTATGCAATTAGGCACATGTTCTTTATTGAAAACTAACAAGTACCACTCACCTGGCTCCCTGCGGTTGGTGTGAACAACTATAAGAGAAGTAAAATCCTGCTTCTTTGCATATTCTACAATCTACAAAAATGTTACGCACATCTTCGTAAGAGATTTAACACTGGAATAGCTCAGCTTCTTCTATTAGGAAATGAGAGAGGGAACGAGAAACAATAAAAGAACACCTTTTTCAAGTCATAAGTTCCTCTCTTGTAATAATGTGCATTTGGGATCACCTCAAGTAGTTCTGATATAAAAGCTGGTCCCCTCTGTAGAGGACAAATGACATGTAAAGACAATCAACCATATCAGAGGCGCAACACGAGATTTAAATTGGCACCCAAATATTATTTGATCTTCCTTTCATGGTTACTTGATGACTCTGTAACAAAAACAAATTAAAAGGAGATGGAAAACTTACAGTAGAATTGAAACGGGAAGTGGTGATCAATATCTTCGGAATCCGTTCGCGTTTTAAAACGGAGCTAAATTCATCAGCATCATTACCAGCGAATAGCTATAAACAAACAGAATTAGCACATAAGCTACGACAAGCATTGCTATTTTGGCCATAAGTAAAAAGAGTAGAACGAATCTTCCCAAATATTCACCAGAAAAGATCAGTATAAATTGAAAATTAGCAGAGCAATAGCTATGAGGTAGTACCTCGTCGTCGGGCTTGCATACAGTCTCGTCAAACTCTCTAGTATTCTCAATGGTGCGTGGAATCTTCCTGGGAGGAGGCTGCACAAAAATTACATCACACCAAATCAATTCTTATTCCGCAAAAAAAAAAAAAAAAACAACCCTAATGCCATATTACAAAAGGGGACCTGACCTCCTCGCCGAGCTCGAGAGCGCGCTTCTCTTCGGCGTCTCGGGCTTTAAGCTTCTTCCGCTTCTCGACTTTCTTTTGATGCTTGAGTTTGGCGTGTACGGCAGACCTCTTCTCCTTGTTCTTTATCATTGATGGGAGTATTTCTTTCTTTTTCTCCTTCTCCTTCTCCTTCTCCTTCTCCATTTTCTTCATCTTCTTCTTCTCCTTTTTGTCTACCACTACATCGTCGTCGTAATCTTCCATTGCTTCGCTTTCGCTCTTCTTTCTCTTTATTCCCATCTTTTCTAATTTCTTTTCGCTTTACAGATACAACTGTCTCCAATTGCAGTATGCCCCGGGAAAAAAATGCACAGCAGTGAAATTAGGGTTTTTGAGGATTTATTTTTGGGCCCGAGAGAGAAAGGGGCGAGGCCGTTACACTCGGAGTTTGGGCCTGTTTTATGTGACACGGAACGACAGGTAATTTCGCGGGGTCAACGAGTGAACAAATAACTATTCGTCATTTAGCTTTGAACTTCAAAATACAAGTAGATGAACATCTCGCGTTATATTCTGATCAGGTTAAATTGTTTTTAATGTAAAAACTTTTGCACAAGCAATGCAAGAAAAATATGAGAATCTAATTCGATTAGATTTAATTAATTTAATAATATAATAAAAAATTAAAAAAAAGTAAATAAACTAAACAAAACAAAAAAAATTAAAAATGATTAATTGTGAAAAATGAACACACTATGGAAAGATATTTTTCCAATATTCTTAAAATATTTTAATGATTTTATTTTATAAATAAGTAAAAATTAAATAAAAACAAGATAACCTCGTAAAAAATAAAATGAAAAAAAATTTAAAGCCCAATTTTTTAAAAATTAAAAATTAAATGATTAAATTAAAAAATAATTAAAATGATAAACAAACCAACCCAAGTACACTCGATTCAACATGCCAATTTCGTGACCGAGAAACCATGACAAACCTTTAAAAAGATAATTAAATAAAACCACAAAGCTCAAATCTTAAAAACCAACCTAGAATTTAAGGGTGGGACTGGAAAAAAATCAATTAAAAAAACAATTAAGAAAAACTCAAGTCAACCAGGTTAATCAAACATTGACTGAGCACTAAAAATTTTCCTTGATATTGCGAGATCTTTATATCAAGGCAATAAAAATAAACTACCAAATCAAATTCCAAATAAAATCAATATGAAATAATTAAATTAAAAAACAAGGTTAAGGGACCGTAAAAAAATAAAAAAACATGAACTCTCACTGACCGTGCAAATCATTCCTTGATTTTGGTAATGAAAAGGGGGTTGGACATTTCTTTAGGCTACAAATTTAAACCCTAAAGTTTGAATTATTTTAAATTAATAAAATTAAATTCCATGTCGCCAAACCGAATATTAACCTAGGGACATAATATTTCCTCAACAACCTGAGATCCTCATACGCAGGCATGAAAAACAAATCACCAAGACTAATTGCAAATCAAAGAAAAATATTAAAGGATCAAATAAGAAGAAAAAAAATTGAGGAACCAAAACATAAAAAAATCTTAGGAACTGAAAAAAAAAAAAATAAACAGTGTTTGAATGAACTTTCTCCGCATCAGCTACTGTGAAACACTAAATTAACCCTTTTAGATTTTTGTTTATAAAGCACTTGCCTGTTTGAGCGTCCAAGGTTGTTCGCCCTTCTATGCTATGAAGGAAAATAATTTACCACCATTTTTTTTCACATCAAGGTCTCTCATAACAATAATTATATATATGTGTATTAAAATTATTTGTGTAAAAAAATTATTTGTATATCATATTTTTAGAAATTATTTTTACAACATTACTTCTTCTATACAATATTTTGAGTCCATCTCTTTTACTATTTTTTTCAGATCAATTTTTATATACCAGGATATTTCTATTATTATTTTCAATTTGGTATAAAGTAGGCTATCTACGACTCCATGATCAAGGGAGGAGTGTCCATCTCTTTCAATTCTTTCAATTGCAAGTGGAAAGCAAGTTAAGTTAAGCTAAATGAGTAGTAGACAATGACTGTTCTATCAATTCAAATTGGACTTGCACATGTTACACTTGAATTTTTTTTGCTTGCATTTTCACACTACAGCCTTGAATAACCAGCCTCCTCCCACCATATATATAATTAACTCTGAAAGAGCATTTATTGATCATCCTGAAGGGGTTCTATGGATTACTCTTTGAATTTGTTGCTGATATTTGTGCTTCTGTGTCATGGTTTTCCTCTACGTCGGTTAGTTGGGCTTGCTTCTCACCACAATCCACTGCTTCAGTCCTTTTACCCCACAAGAGAATGTACAGACCTAGTATAACCACGATAGATCCCAGGACACTGTTGATTACAACTGCAGAATGTTAGAACAATATATAATCTGTAGCAAAGTGAAAGCATAGTGTGTGTGTGTGTGTGTAATGAAAGGAATCAACCTTCCAAGATAAATTTGTTCATGCAGGATAGAGAAATCAAACATAGCAGCGAATATCTGTATGAAAGGGGTGAACGCAGATGTGAACACAGGTCCCCTTTGTTTGATACACCATGACATCCCAACATAGCACAAGCCTGATCCTATGATCCCCTGTGGCAAGAAGTGAAACGGTAATATTTCAAGCCTCCTGTTTGAAATTGAAATTAATAATGAAACTTCTTCTCTTTATTTGTACGAAGCAAGAAATATTCATTTAAGTTGTCCTGATACTTACAGCATTAAGGACGCTTATAATCTCCAGTTTTGATTTAAGAATCCAAATGGAAAACTTCCTTTTCAAGATTAAACTTAATGCGGCTGACTGGATTGCACCAAAGAAGGACATAATGGCAGTGCTGGAGTATTGACATGGATAAATTTTGCTTATCTTAGCTTGCATGAGGAACCATGCAGACCACATGAAGCAGCCTGCAAGAGAAAGTATCGAACCAGCTACCCAACTCCGTTTCTTCTTGCCTGAGATCAGGATGTCATGAGTTGTGGTGGCTTCTGAACGTGGATTGGTTAATGGGATTCCTTTATAAAGGATTAACAGGACAGCTCCTCCCATGCAAATAAATGTCCCTAACACCTTTGCTCTTCCTGCCTTACTTGACATGTTCAGTTTTTCTAGTCTGGAAAGAGTTTGAACACCAATTACCAATAAACATTATTTTTGGTCAGAAAATGCGGTAAATTACTCCTTGCTTGTTGTGCTTACCTAAAAAGCAGGGCTAGTATGAACGTGTTTACAGGGACCGTGTTGAGGAAGGCACATGAGAAGGTGACAGATATATACTCGAGTCCCAGAAGGAACAAGTACTGTGTGAGGGTTAACCTGATAGACATCAATAATTCTCAGCGTTTCTCTGTAATTGTCAGGGTAATTGTAATTTTAAAATGAACAATTAGCATAGCACAAAACCATCTAGAATATTAAATGTGTATTTTAACGAACCCAACAAAGGCACCGAGGAAGAGGTGGCAAAAGATGGAAGCTGTTAGCTTGGGTCTGCTTTTCCTGCAAGAAAACTAACTATATTACAGTCCCTGTAAGAACCTGTCCGTATAAGAAGTTAAGTCCATCCTCCAAAACAAACTCAGTGCTATTTCCAATGAAAGGAGCCGCATTGACAATAACTAGTTGATAAACGTCACAATTGAACGCAGAGAAGCTAAACAAGCATTAAAAAATAAGTGTGCAGACGCTAATAGAATATTGCTAGAAGGGAGAGACGAAGTAGCTACTACCTTTCCCAAAAGTACGCAATGGGCGCCAAGAAAATTGCAGAACTTGACAGTCGGTAAGTGGCAATAACCATATTGTTTGTTCCTTGATCAATCATCTTTTTAAGAAGTAAGTTCACTATTGCGAAGGCAAAACTAATAACCAACATTCCGACAACAGGCTTCCATTGTCCTACGTCACTCATATTTTCTCTGAGTGCAGTGCAGTATATAGATAGAAATTTAGGAGAAGCTGAACTAGTCACAGAATATTTCCTCTCCCTAACAGATACCCGGCCCACTGTATGCAATCGCAGTGCAACTGGACTGATAAACTTCATCTATATATAGGCTCGCCCCTTCCAAAAGGGGAATAAACATGACTACATAATCAAAATGATCGACATATAATTGCGCAACCGACTTTCCATTTTTTAATCAATATTCTCCGTGCAGTCTTTTGCTAGACCTTTCTCTCTTTGTAGTTGGAGAACACAGAATCAAATCCCAAAGCACAGCTAATTATATTTAAGCATCATAAAAACATGACCTCGTAGATTAATTTGTCACGCGTTTCGGTAATTAATTTGGCTAATGACCATATTTAACAAAAGGAAGGAAGGCTCTATGTCACTGAAGCCTTTATGCTATTGGACATATAGTAATTAAATATGCAGGAAGCAATCAGCATCTTTTGAAAGCTGGGAGGCAGATATGACACAAGCATCCCTTTCTGCGAAGTATCTAATACTTTCAAAAACAGATTGACCAACTCTTTCAGATTCCAGTGAAGGTAAGAACAACATGTCAAATCTTAAAAGCAAATTAGTTGCCAAAACAATGGGATGCTTGATGCAGGCGGAAGATGAATACAGTAAAAATAAAGAAAGATCACGGGAATTTTAATCAACGAAAAGAGTTGTTCATGAGAACCCAAGTTTGCAGGTTTTATTTTCTCTCCAAAAATAATGATAAAGTATGCCTTTTTAGGAGATTTATAAAGCTTTAAATAAATTAGAAATCCTACTTCAACTAGAAAACAAAAATAAAAATATGAGATTACAAAAGAAGAAAGCATAAAATCTGAAAATAACAAAAAAAATCGCAAAAACTACTAAAATCAGGGTTCTGGTGTGAGATTTTCAAAATCTAAAAATCTGATGGTCGAAGTAGCGATTCCGAGGTTACTTTGAGAAAAAACAGTCTTCGGAAACTTCTGTAAAAATTTGAGCACTATCCAATAGTCGGATTAAAAGTTATAATCCTTTTAAGTTGTTATTTTGATCTA
>Ga0325405_1001370_pt1 | contig 24731 bp, 16 predicted proteins | sample PopdelMetagenome_21_FD_205663 | JGI IMG/M metagenome (GOLD analysis project Ga0325405, IMG submission 205663) | Populus deltoides microbial communities from Bellville, Georgia, United States - Xylem-Control-R2 | ecosystem: Host-associated > Plants > Phyllosphere > Stem > Wood/Secondary xylem...
TCCAAAATCATTTCTTGACTTAACATCTCACCCACCCCTCAGCCCTTTGTCAAGTCCTCCGTCAGTCTTTAACATCTCGTATACAGTTTCCTAAAGGTCTGAGGAATCGAACAAAGAGGGCAATGATTGGGCATCACTCTTGAAACCACAATGATCCGATGGACGAGAGCCGCTAGTGGGGAAGGATTCATGCATCTCTGTTTTTGTGTATTTCTCATGCTCTTTTTCACTGTACAACAGAACTTTTGCCTTTTCAGTTTTTCCTCTTGGACGCTGTTCAATCAATGGAAAGAGGAAACACCACAGAAAGGTGTAAACTGACAAGAAATTCAATGCTCCCACTTTGAATTTTAATTTGCATGTTTCAGGTCATTGACAGCTATACATTAAAATTACAGAGTAAAATCTCATTTATCAAGATGGTCTTAATCGGGGATCAAAAACTTGATGGACAGATTAATGTTAAATAGGAATTCTTTATGGAGCTCAGTCACAGACATATCTAGAGAAGATACAGAGTTAAGGATATGTTTATAAAAATTAAATTTTTTACGACCCTCCTTAATTTTCAATTGAAATCTTAAAGGATATAACACAAGAAGTATATTGTATCATTTTCTGACAATATTAGTGTATGGTAAAACTATAGACAAAGTGAAGAAAATATTAGAGCAAAAGACGACATTTTTCCAACCCACTAATTAATTCCTTCAAAGAGAAAGATTCTCTATTTCTTGAAAGGCTAATCTTGCACTGTTTTTTTCTTGTGGAATGCATTCACACTAAATTTAAACTTTAGGAAAACTAAATCTATGATTTTTTTTATAAATTGATTTTATTGTTATTTTTTATCATCCCATATATACCTTAAGTAAACCTTACTTTTAATTATTTCGATAAATAAAACATTTATTTTTAATCTTATTATTAGTTTTTTCTTAATTTTTTTATGATAATTGAGGAATATATATATTAATACCAAAAAAACACCCAAGTTTAAATGACCAACCATTAAAATTAATCAATCGGTGGTTGCATTCTAACAAACTACGTACATTAAGATTTATTTTTTATACAAGTTGAAATTAAAGCGCATATATATATATATATATATATATATATATATATATATATATATATATATATATATATATATATATATATCATACCTTCTCAAGCTTGAGGGGAAATGGTGGAACGGACCCATCTCTTAGAAAAAACGCTTGATAGCAATGGTCTTACGTCAACCTTTTATTCATGTTTTTCCACAAAAGACTTTGACTTTGACTTGGGGTCAACTTGTCGGTTAATTACTTTTATGCAATTCAATTTTATTTTTACAATGTTAGTAAAATCACTTTAATTATTCTTTCAATCTTCCCGTGTGATTCACTGCCTTCTTGGTGATTCTAAAGTCGCATATTTAATCTTTAGTACATTATACAACTAAATGCTATCAAGAGGAATTCTTTATTTATTTGGGAGGCCAGCAAAGTAAAAAAGGAGTGGTAGCTCATCATTTCCAAGAAAATTCTATCAAGAAACGAAGATAGTTTTTTAAAAGATATATATTTTTTTAAAAATTAATATATTTTTATATTTTCAAATTATTTTGATATACTAATATCAAAAATAATTTTTAAAAAATAAAAAAAATATTATTTTAATATATTTTAAAATAAAAAACACTATAAAAATTAACCGATATTATACTCACAAACCTCTCATGATTGTGAGAAAATCAAGGCACAGTCACAGACATATCTAGAGAAGATACAGAGTTGAGTTGTAATTTGTTAATTCACTTTAAAAATATACAGAGCCCCTAAATTATGGCAAAAACAAATGTTTTAGAGAAGGTGGTGCTCAAGGGTTTTAAGAAAGTTTTCTCTGGAAAACAAAAGTCCATAAACAACTTTTCCAAGAAGCTCAAATTCTTAATTAATTAATTATAGATTAAATTAACTTTCACACAGTTTAAGTTTTTTTTAATAAAAAAATGTTTAAAATATTTATCTATATAATTTCACAGATCCCATCTTGAGTAAAAAAAATACATGACGGCAAAGTACTTATAAAATACTTATTTCATGTACTCTTGCAATAGGAGGATTGCCACCATTTATAGTGATATTTAATTTTTCAACTTCTCTCAACTTCTCTTGTTCTCGTAGGGCCAGCCCTCCTCTCTTTTTTTTTTTTTTTTATATTTTTCTTAACTTAATTCTTTTTTAATTTAATGTTCCAAGTCTTTTTAATCTTAAAAGTTTCAAACCTCTCTTTTATTTTTTCTTGTTTTTCTCTTGATGTCTAACTTCTCTTGTTTTTTCTCTTTTCCCTTTCTTTCTCTTTTATGGCCGGGCACTACCATTGTTAATAACTTATGAATTGTAACAATTTAATTAATTCCATTCATGTTTCTCAATAGTAAATTTTCATGTTTTTGGCATAAAATTCCCAAGTACCGACACAGGTTACACCATCTTTTTACTCAAGTTATTTTAATTTTTATTAATTTACATCCTGATAAATTTATTTCATCGTAATCCATTTCCATCAAGTCTTAATTCATGTTTCTATATTTTCTATTTTTCAGCTATTTTCAAAATTTTATTATTTTTATTTTTATTCATTTATTTCCATTAAGGTAAATCATTCAAGATTGCTACTTATCTTAACATTTATTTCAGTGTCCTATAAAATTTTGTTTTATCCAAGGCTTACAATAATAACCCTAAATAAAAATAAATTATGAATCTTAATTTTCAATAAATCTATTGTTGAATTATGAAATTGAAAAAAAAATCAATTTAAAAAAACACAAAAAATAACCTTTCAAAACAAAATTATGAATTTGAATAAAATTATGAAAATACCATCGGCAATCTCACAAAGTCTTTTTAAACTCTAATTACCCTAAAATTTTAACTTATGATATAAATAAATATTAGGACATTTCTCATAAAATTTTCGTTTAATCCAACAATCGGATTAAGAGATATGATTAATATCGTAAAACTAGACTATATTTTTTTTTATAGAAGGAAAACAAAATATTATTCGGTTATAATAGAATGGCTGGAAAAGAACCAAAATATTCTGGCCAGAATTTAGGTGAAATTCATGGAATGAGATAAGTTTCTAAACCAAATGAAATATCTTCAAATTTATTCCTTTTTTAAATTGAAATATAATATACCTGCCATTCTAGATGTGACATAATGAAATTAAAACCATAGCTTTTAGAGTCCCAAGTGTACAGCCCCATCTCGTGGGAAAAATTGCATGATGATAATGGTATCACCAACCCATCTCGTGGTGGATAATTTGTTGCAATGTCCTGATCTCCATCAAAATCCTTTTTGTTTTGAAAAGGATTATATAAACAAAAAGGATTATATATACACACTAACACACACACAATGATCACTTAATATCTTTATATTAGTTTTCAAGTTTTGAGATATAAGTTCATAGCTCTTAAAGACAAGAAATATACCACAAGATTATTTAAAACTATTTTATATTTCATTAAAATAAATAAATAAATTACTTATATTTTTTTCTTAAGAGAATAAAATGATTTCATGTGTTAATAACATCATTAACATCTACTTTATACTAAAACATTTCACTTTAATATTTTCTATTTTCCATCTTTCAATTCATTCAGGATTCAAAATACGCTGTTCAGGAATATTGATGAAAAAATAAATATAACCAGAAAACAAATACAGTAAGGCATTCCCAATTAAACCAAAGTATTTCCACGAACCCATCTCGTGGAAAAAATACATGACGTCTCACAGCCTCTCCTCGAGAAAAAATGCATGATGGCAAAGGTCTCAGGGACCAATGTGCAGATGGAAGTGTTCTCATGGACCCATCTCGTAGAAAAAGTGCTTGATAGGACCATCCCACTGGCCTTTATCATGGGTAAAAATACGGATGACAATATATAGTCTTACAGACCCATCTCACTCTTATTGATTGTGTTACAAAAAATAGACTCTTTAGAAAGAAAAAAGAGAAGACTTGTTGTCTTGACGGAGTTTCATGAATCCTTTCCATTAGATATTGAATAATATATATATTCTTTTTAGAGAAGTAACTCATTAGATAATCAATAAAGTTTCTTTTTTGTTCATTTACCACTGGTTTACATTTCAATCAAAAACTAAATTTACTTTTACTACTATTTTAATTTTTTCAAAATATTTTTATATTGTTTAATGCATTAATTTCAAGAAATAAATTCCTTTTATCCTAAAATCTGGACTTGAAAAACCAAATGTATTTTATAGTTGGGGAGAAAACTAGAGGAATTGATTAGTCTTCTCATTGTAATATAAATGGTATATCTTTGACTCGATTGAAAAAAAATATATTTAATATTGAAATGTAATAAAAACAAATCAAGAATACCTTTCTAAACATAAAAACAAAAGTGTCTCTGACTTATATATATATATATTTGAAGTTTTTGTAAATAATACTATAGCCACACAATCCATAGGGATAAGATTTATAATTATTCCGAGTTTATTATTATTGATAATTTATGCATTTAATTATATTTATGATAGTGATGACACCATGTAAGTAGGCTCTTAAATGATTATAAATTATGACGAGAGAGGTACAATTATTAAAGTAAAAAAAATCTTATGCAGAATCACAAGGAGTACTGCAACAATGTTAAAGTACTGCAACTCTTTATTTTATAAATTGGATAGTTAGTAACCAAAATATAATTAAATGCAAATAGACTAAGTGCTAAACAATAAAATAAAATAATATTCAAATCCAATAATGTTCCAAAAATAAATGAAATAAAGAAAACATCTCAAAGTCATGGAAATGGCCAGAGTGTAGTATAAATAGGACCTCTATGGTTGCCCAAAGGCACATAACAAAAAACAATATTCTACGTAGTAGTTCATAGAATTATCTAAGATGATGATGAAAAGAATGGGGGCTTTGATGCTGCTAGCATTATTGACTTTGGTTGGCCAATGGTATGGTCGTTGTTATGGGTGTTTGGAGGAAGAGAGGATTGGTCTCTTGGAGATCCAATCTATGATCGACCCATATGGCGTTTCCTTGCGAGATTGGGTGGACGGTAGCAATTGTTGTGAGTGGGATGGGATTGAGTGTGATAACACTACAAGGCGAGTGATCCAACTCTATCTTGGTGGAGCAAGGGATCAGAGCTTGGGCGATTGGGTTCTCAACGCATCTTTGTTTCAGCCTTTTAGAGAATTGCAAAGTCTTGATTTGGGAGGTTCTGGATTGGTTGGTTGCTTGGAGAATGAAGGTTAGTTCAATGTTTGTGCACTTAATTATAATCATAAAATAAATGAAGGTTGGTTGGTGTTTAATGTCAATTATCTTGCTTTGATGATTCTCTTCCAGGCTTCGAAGTCCTATCATCAAAACTGAGGAAACTTGCCCTATGGACTAACCGATTTAATAACGATAAAAGCATGTTGTCATGTTTCAATGGTAACCTTTCCACTCTCGAGTCTTTGGATCTATCAGACAATGGGTTGACAGCTGGATCAGGAGGTAGCTTCTATGGTAACCTTTTAATTATTTAGCCTCGAAACCTTTTCTTTTCTCCTTCTCATATCATTTTTTTCTACGCATTTAATTATTTCCTTCCAATATGCTATTGAGGAACATCATGCAGGTCTCAAGGTCTTTTCATCAAGGTTGAAAAAGCTGGAGAACCTTCATCTAAGGTTTAATCAATTCAACGATAACATTTTTTCATCTCTAACTGGATTTTCATCTCTCAAGTCTTTGGATCTGTCGTACAATGATATGTTGACAGGATCAGGTATAATACACAGTTTCTACCTACCTAAATGCTTCACATGACACTCTCTTAATTATATTGTTTCTTTATCAACAAAAATGAGGACTTTATATCTACGTAAAGAGGCACTTGGAATTCGGTCCAAGAGGCATATATTTTATTCTTATTTTGGCCCTTTTATGCCAAAAGTGTTGTAATATTTAGATTAAATTAGCAATCAGAAGTTCACCTCAAAACTCTCCTTTAAATATATATTTTATATTTATCTTTTTAAACAAATATATTTTTATATATGTTTTTTCTGTCTTGAGATTCTTTAATGCCATGGATAAAATTGGGAAAGTACTATAGATAGAGGAATAAATTATAATTACTAAATTAGTGACAACTAAGCATCTTACTAACTAAATAGATAGAGGAATTAAGTTACCAACGGATTTCAACTTGCCATGGATTATGACTTACTCTTAGAAACATTAACTCTCTTGCAGGTTTTGAGATCATATCATCGCATTTGGGAAAACTCGAGAACCTGGACCTGAGCTATAATTATATATTCAACGACAACATTTTATCACATCTGCGTGGACTTTCTTCTCTCAAGGCTTTAAATTTATCAGGCAATATGTTGCGAGGATCGATGACTATCAATGGTAAAGTTGTGAATATCTCTTGGCATCTTCTATTATCTACTTCATTTCTTAACAATACCTTTTGAAATCTCAGCATGCTTCATTTCTTCATTTCTTTATGATAGGTTTAAAAACTCGATCAAGATCACACTTAGTTTCACCACTTACTTGATTGCCTGTTTTCAATTCTACACATCATAGGTTTAAGGAAGCTGGACTTCCTGCAGTCATTGCCATCCCTGAAGACCCTATCTCTCAAGGATACTGATTTAAGTCAAGGTTAATCATAGTTTAGTTTCTTAAAATCTTAATTAATAATATTGAATGGCATGGCTATTCTGTACCACCACTATTTTCATCATATCTCTTCTTCTTTCTTTTTCACAGGGACTTTCTTCAATTCTAGCACCCTTGAAGAATTGCATCTAGATCGTACTTCTCTCCCAATAAACTTTCTCCAGAACATTGGAGCATTGCCTGCTCTTCAAGTCTTGTCTGTTGGTGAATGTGACCTCCATGGCACCCTACCCGCTCAAGGTAAATTAACAACTCTCCATCCGTCTATAATTACATCATCAATAAAAGATTCTTTCAACACTATTTTGACTGTTTCGAGATAAATTATACAGGTTGGTGTGAATTGAAGAATCTGAAGCAGTTAGATGTCTCTACAAATAATTTAGAAGGTTCACTCCCAGATTGTTTGGGAAACTTGTCATCTCTACAACTATTAGATGTTTCTGAAAACCAATTTACTGGAAATTTTACGTCTGGTCCCCTTACCAACCTCATATCCCTTGAATTCCTCTTACTATCAAATAACCTCTTTGAAGTTCCCACTTCAATGAAGCCTTTTTTGAACCACTCAAGCCTCAAGTTCTTCTCTAGTGAGAACAACAGACTAGTAACAGAACCTCCTACCTTTGATAATTTGATTCCAAAGTTCCAACTAGTCTTTTTCCGCTTGTCAAGTAGTCCAACATCGGAAGCACTCAATGTAATTCCTGACTTCCTCTATTACCAATTCGACTTAAAAGCCCTTGATCTCTCCCACAACAACATCACCGGAATGTTTCCATCGTTGTTGCTTAAGAACAATACACGATTGGAGCAACTATATCTGAGCGCCAACTTCTTTGTTGGTACTTTACAGTTGCAAGATCACCCATATTTGAATATGGTCGCATTAGATATTTCCAACAACAACATGAACGGTCAAATTCCAAAAGATATTTGTTTGATCTTTCCAAATCTAGAAATCTTAAGGATGGCTAAGAATGGATTCACAGGTTGTATTCCTTCTTGTTTAGGAAATATTAGCTCTCTTTCTTTTTTAGATTTATCCAACAATCAATTGTCTACAGTACAACTAGAACAGCTAACAACAATACGGTTTCTCGAGCTGTCAAACAACAATTTGGGTGGGCAAATACCGATCTCGGTGTTCAATTCTTCTACCTCACAATTTCTCTACCTAAATGGTAACAACTTTTGGGGTCAGATATCAGATTTTCCATTATATGGGTGGAAAGAATGGTATATATTGGATTTGAGTAACAATCAATTTTCAGGCATGCTTCCAAGGTGGTCCGTCAATTTTACGAGCCTTGTAACTCTTGATTTGTCCAAAAACCATTTTAAGGGTTCGATCCCAAAAGACTTTTGTAAGCTTGGCTGGCTTAAATATTTGGACCTTTCTGAGAACAACTTGTCTGGATATATACCATCTTGTTTTAGTCCACCATCTCTAATCCATGTGCATCTATCCAAAAATAGATTGAGCGGTCCATTAACATATGGATTTTTAAACAGCTCTTACCTGGTTACGATGGATCTTAGAGACAACAGCTTCACCGGCTCTATTCCAAATTGGATTGGCAATCATTCATCATTGAGTGTTCTTCTTCTGAGGGCTAATCACTTTGATGGTGAGCTCCCTGTTCAGTTATGTTTGTTAGAACAATTAAGCATTTTGGATGTTTCACAGAACCAGCTCTCTGGTCCACTACCCTCCTGTTTGGGCAATCTTATTTTAAAGGAAAGTTCCCAGAAAGCAATAATGGATCTCGGAGATGGTATTACGTCCGTGGAAAATGCTTATTATGAAATAATGGGTCCACCACTAGTTGATAGTGTGAAATTATTGGGAAAGGAATTTTGGCTCAACTTAACAGAAGTGATAGAATTTAGAACTAAAAATATGTATTATGATTACAAGGGGAATATTCTCAGCTACATGTCTGGAATTGATCTCTCCAATAACAACTTCGGAGGAGCAATCCCACAAGAATTTGGAAACTTAAGTGAGATAAGGTCATTAAACTTATCACACAACAATCTCACTGGATCTATTCCTGCAACATTCTCAAATCTAAAGCAGATTGAGAGTTTGGATGTTTCTTACAACAACTTGAATGGTGCCATCCCTCCACAACTTACTGGAATTATCACACTGGAAGTTTTTAGTGTGGCGCACAATAACTTGTCAGGTAGGACACCTGAGAGAAAATATCAGTTTGGGACCTTTGATGAAAGCTGTTACGAAGGAAATCCTTTCTTGTGTGGACCTCCATTGCGAAACAATTGTAGTGAGGAAGCTGTGTCGTCACTGCCAGTGCTTAATGATGAACAAGGAGATGATGGTTTCATAGACATGGAGTTTTTCTACATCAGTTTCGGTGTATGTTACACAGTTGTGGTGATGACGATTGCAGCAGTTCTCTACATCAATCCATATTGGCGACGCAGGTGGTTGTACTTCATTGAAGACTGCATAGATACTTGCTACTATTTTATGGTGGCTAGTTTTCACAAGTTTTCCAACTTCTGAAGGTGAATTTGTTACTGGGTAGACGGTCGTTCCTAGTTTGTGATGATTATTTGTCTAGTTATTGGGTGCTTAATTTGTAGTGTACTGTCTCTACATCAAATATATAAGCTGGACTTCTCATTCCTGAACCATTACGAAGGGAACTGATTTGGATTGGTCATTGTCTCGGGTTTGATTACTCTTTCAACTCTCAAGACTTGTCTGAAAATAAATTGCCAAAACCACTACTAAGTAGAAACAAAATATTCTATGCATGAGTAACAACACTTACTTCTGCCTTTGTTTCAAGGGCGACCCCACCTCAGTTATTCAATCAAAGCATTGAAATCGGAGCAAGAAGATCCACCTTCTTCAATAGCCTTCCATTCTTGGCAGTTATTAAATCAAAGCACTGAAAGATTCTTTGCTCTGCTCCACATTTCCTCTGCTTCTTCACCCATCATAATTTGAGTGATTGCCTTCTCTACAGCTTCACTTTTAACATGATCTCCATGCACTCTAAGCCATTCCTTAACTCCAACACCAACTCCAGTTTTTAAAACATCAGTCACCAATTTTTCATTATAGAATTGCTCAGCAAATATTGGCCTTATGCCTTCAAGAGTTGAGTTCCATCCTCGATGAGTCACAAATGCACCTATTGCTTCATGATCAAGAATCAAAACTTGGAGTGCCCTTCCTCTGATAATTAGCCCTTTGCCTTCCATTCTTTCCTCAAATCCTTCAGGTAAACAATCTTCCTTGTCTTCTTGACTCTTTTTGTTTCTTCTAACTACCCAGATAAACTGATGCCTAGAAGATTCGAGACCTCCTGCAATCTCCTTAAACTGAGAGGCAGTGAAGTTTGCCATGCTTCCAAAGCAAATATGAACAACTAAATTTGGTTTCTTTGAGTCAAGCCACTTCAAACACTCATGTTGAGAGCGATTGAGGCTTTTTTTCCTCTTCCTGATTTATCTTCAATGTCTCTATTGTATAGTGAAACCGGGCCTACGTTAATTCACACCCTCTTTAATTGACCCAACAAGACCCATATCCTAACCATACAGATTCCTCTTCTACAGATTCATGGATTTCTTTACGCAAAGCAGAGGAATGATTTTCTGGAAAAAGAGTGTCTTGGGAACTTACAGTAGATTTCGTTGGAACTCGTCTCAGGACAGTAACATAGCTTCTTGAATCTACGTAAAGAGGCACTTGGAATGAGGTCCAAGAGGCATATATTTTATTCTTATTTTGGCCCTTTTATGCCAAAAGTGTTGTAATATTTAGATTAAATTAGTAATCAGAAGTTCACTTCAAAACTCTCCTATAAATATATATTTTATATTTATCTTTTTAAATAAATATATTTTTATATATGTTTTTTCAACACAACTCTTAAGTTTTTTTTTTTAATGCATTTGAGTTTGAATGGGTTTTGAATAACATAATAAGAAGCTCTCTCCTAGAATATTATAATTAAGAAAATTGTAATTATTAAAACTTGTAATTACAAATCACTAGACAGCCAACGAGAAATTGCCAATTATTAAAATTATAATTACAAATCACTAGAGGCAGTTAGGAACAAATTATAATTACTAAATTAGTGACATCTAAGCATCTTACTAACTAAATAGATTGAGGAATTAAGTTACGAACGGATTTCAACTTGCCATGGATTAATATTCATGTAGTTTTTAAGACTATCATAATTAATTAATTAGTTTTGCAAAATTAGGCAATATCTTGTTTTGTAAGTCTATCCATAACTTAGCTTCCATCTTTAACGACTTTATATCCATAAACGTTTTTTCTTTCCAATAAGATCAAAATTAGAATGATATTTAAAAATTGTTCCTTAATCTTTGAAGTGCACACAACCTATTTTATAATTAAATATGCGTTCATGCATCATTCTTTTTATGTATAATTTGAGAATCAATTCTAATTATCTTTAGTTTCTATATATATATTATGCATATCGTGAGCTCATAATTATGACTTACTCTTATAAACAACTCTCTTGCAGGTTTTGAGATCATATCATCACATTTAGGGAAACTCGAGAACCTGGACCTGAGCCATAATATATTCAACGACAACATTTTATCACATTTGCATGGACTTTCTTCTCTCAAGTCTTTAAATTTATCAGGCAATATGTTGCTAAGATCGACGACTGTCAATGGTAAAGTTGTGAATATCTCTTGCATCTTCTGTTATTTACTTCATTTTTAAATTTATCAGGTAATATGTTGCTATTATTTACTTCATTTTTTAACAATACCTTTTGAAATCTCAATATTCAATATCAGTTCTTTATCACTTAATTTCACTACTTACTTGATTGCCTGTTTTCAATTCTACACATCATAGGTTTAAGGAAGCTGGACTTCCTGCAGTCATTGCCATCCCTAAAGACCCTTTCTCTCAAGGATACTAATTTAAATCATAGTTTAGTTTCTTAAAATCTTAATTAATAATATTGAATGGAATATGGCTATTCTGTACCTCCATTATTTTCATCATATCTCTTCTTCTTTCTTTTTCACAGGGACTTTCTTCAATTCGACCACCCTTGAAGAATTGCATCTAGATAATACTTCTCTCCCAATAAACTTTCTCCAGAACATTGGAGCATTGCCTGCTCTTAAAGTTTTGTCTGTTGCTAAATGTGACCTCCATGGCACCCTACCCGCTCAAGGTAAATTAACAACTCTTCATCCGCCTATAATAACATCATCAACAAAAGATTCTTTCAACACTGTTTTGACTATTTCGAGATAAATTGTATAGGTTGGTGTGAATTGAAGAATATGAAGCAGTTAGATCTCTCTGGAAATAATTTAGGAGGTTCACTCCCAGATTGTTTGGGGAACTTGTCATCTCTACAACTATTAGATGTTTCTGAAAACCAGTTTACTGGAAATATTACCTCTGGTCCTCTTACCAACCTCGTATCCCTTGAATTCCTCTCACTATCAAATAACCTCTTTGAAGTTCCCATTTCAATGAAGCCTTTTATGAACCACTCAAGCCTCAAGTTCTTCTCCAGTGATAATTTGATTCCAAAGTTCCAACTAGTCTTTTTCCGCTTGTCAAGTAGTCCAACAACAGAAGCAGTCAACGTAGAAATTCCTTACTTCCTTTATTATTAATACGACTTAAGAGTCCTTGATCTCTCCCACAACAACATCACCGCAATGTTTCCATCGTGGTTGCTTAAAAATAATACACAATTGGAGCAACTATATCTGAGCGAGAACTCCTTTGTTGGTACTCTGTAGTTGCAAGATCACCCATTTCCGAATATGACCGTATTAGATATATCCAACAACAACATGAACGGTCAAATTCCAAAAGATATTTGTTTGATCTTTCCAAATCTAGATACCTTAAGGATGGCTAAGAATGGATTCACAGGTTGTATTCCTTCTTGTTTAGGAAATATTAGCTCTTTGGGAGTTTTAGATTTATCCAACAATCAATTGTCCAAAGTAAAACTAGAACAACTAACAACAATAGTGTTTCTCAAGCTGTCAAACAACAATTTGGGTGGGCAAATATCAACCTCGTTGTTCAATTCTTCTACCTTGGAATTTCTCTACCTAAGTGGTAACAACTTTTGGGGTCAGATATCAGATTTTCCATTATATAGGTGGAAAATATGGGTTGTATTGGATTTGAGTCACAATCAATTTTCAGGCATGCTTCCAAGGTGGTTCGTCAATTTTACGCAACTTGGCGCAATTGATTTGTCCAAAAACCATTTTAAAGGTCCGATCCCAAGAGACTTTTATAAGCTTGACCGGCTTGAATATTTAAACCTTTCTAAGAACAACTTGTCTGGATATATACCATCTTGTTTGAATCCACCATTTCTTACCCATGTGCATCTATCCAAAAATAGATTGAGCGGTCCATTAACATATGGATTTTATAACAGCTCTTCCTTGGTTACGATGGATCTTCGAGAGAATAGCTTCACCGGCCCCATTCCAAATTGGATTGGAAATCTTTCATCATTGAGTGTTCTTCTTCTGAGGGCTAATCACTTTGATGGTGAGCTCCCTATTCAGTTATGCTTGTTAGAACAATTAAGAATTTTGGATGTTTCACAAAACCAGCTCTCTGATCCACTACCCTCCTGTTTGGGCAATCTTATTTTCAAGGAAAGTTCCTAAAAAGCAATAGTGGATTTCGGAGGTGGTTTTCTATCAACGTCCATGGAAAATGCTTATTATGAAACAATGGGTCCACCACTAGTGGATAGTGTGAAATTATTGGGAAAGGATTTTCAGGTTAACTTAACAGAAGAAATGATAGAATTTAGAACTAAACATATGTATTATGGTTACAAGGGAAATATTCTCAGCTACATGTCTGGTATTGATCTCTCCAATAACAACTTCATAGGAGCAATCCCACCAGAATTTGGAAACTTAAGTAAGATACTGTCATTAAACTTATCACACAAGAATCTCACTGGATCTATCCCTCCAACATTCTCAAACCTAAAGCATATTGAGAGTTTGGATCTTTCTTACAACAACTTGAATGGTGTCATCCCTCCACAACTTACTGAAGTTACCACACTGGAAGTTTTTAGTGTGGCGCACAATAACTTGTCAGGTAGGACACCCGAGAGAAAATATCAGTTTGGGACCTTCGATGAAAGCTGTTACGAAGAAAATCCTTTCTTGTGTGGACCTCCATTGCAAAAAAATTGTAGTGAAGAAGCAGTGTCGTCCCAACCAGTGCCTAATGATGAACAAGGAGATGATGGTTTCATAGACATGGAGTTTTTCTACATCAGTTTCGGTGTATGTTACACAGTTGTGGTGATGACGATTGTAGCAGTTCTCTACATCAATCCATATTGGCGACGCAGGTGGTTGTACTTCATCGAAGACTGCATAGATACTTGCTACTATTTTGTGGTGGCTAGTTTTTGAAAGTTCTCTAACTTCAGAAGGTGAATTTGTCACTGGGGAGACGGTCGTTCCTAGTTTCTGATGATTGTTTGTCTAGCTATCGGTAATTTGTAATGTACTGTCTTTAAGCTCAGCCTTTCTATTTGATTAGTTATTTGGGCTAAATATATAAGCTGGACTTCTCATTCCTGAATCATTAGGAAGGAAACTGATTTGGATTGGTCATTGACTCGGGTGTGATTACTCTTTCAACTCTCAAGACTTGTCTGAAAATAAATTGCCAAAACCACTACTAAAGTATAAACAAAATATTCTATGCCTTTGTTTCAAGGGCGACCCCACCTCAGTTATTCAATCAAAGCATTGAAATCGGAGCAAAAAGATCCACCTTCTTCAACAGCCTTCCTGGCCGTTTCTTTGCTCTGCTACTCATTTCCTCTGCTTCTTCACCCATCATAATTTGAGTGATTGCCTTCTCTACAGCTTCACTTTTAACATGATCTCCATGCACTCTAAGCCATTCCTTAACTTCAGTTTTTAAAACATCAGTCACCAACTTTTCATTATAGAATTGCTCAGCAAATATTGGTCTCCTAAGCACAAAAAAAAATAAAATTGTCCTTATCAAACATGCAGCTGTGACTTGAGACATTCAGAATTTCAACCCCATTTTCTATAAAATTCAACAATACTGGATAAGGTCATGATTCAATGGAATAATCCCCACTTATTTTTTTGAGACCTTTTTCCATTGAAATCTTGCAAGACTATGGCATACATGAACTCCATCTAATGAACAGTAAATCAAAGAAATTACGTTCTGATAGATCTCCTCTTGCCAATCAGCGCCTTTTGCATGTCCAGTCTGTGCTGTAGAATCTAGGGATGCTACAAAAATTTCAATGCAGACAACAAAATGTTAGCATTCATGTATTTTTGTGTGTTTTCCATATACAAGGGTATTTCTGTAATTTTAACACTTGAAAATTATGAAACATTGCAAGTCTCAGTTTTATTTTCCATTTAGCATTTAATTATTCCCAAAGTATAGCGAGCTTCATTAGGTTTTTCCTATTCTAGATAGGACTATTAGTATTTTCCTATATAGGAATACAAGTCCTTTTTGTATTAGGAACTTCATCTAAATGTTATGTAATCATATAAATGCAGAATGAGAGGGTGAACAGCTGGTGCAATGCACTGGAGGGTATGATGTGGTAACAAATGCGTGTGTGATTGCAATGGTTTCAATAGCAGTGGCATTACTAATGCCACAAGTGGCAGCAGTGGCACATAAAGCTACCTAAAAGAGTATTGCTGACTTGAACCATTATGAGAGGTGAACAGTTGGTGCACCACACTGTAGGGCATCGTGTGGTTACAAATGCATGTGTGATTGCAATAGTTCCAATACCAGTGGCATTTCTAATGCCATAAGGGGAAGCAGTGGCACATAAAGCTACCAAAAAGAGCATTACCTGGCATTTATCTTTGAGAATTGACAAACATAGTGGAGGGAATCCCTTGTCCCATTGAATTCCCCACTGAGTTCTGTGAAACACCAGGGATACTCTGCATGTTAGGATTCTGGACAACAGTGTTGGGGATAGTCGGGGTTACACCAGAGACAATAGGCAGTGCCGCTTGTAAACTAGCATAACTTTGAACTCCATTAGATGCCATGCAATTCTGCATGTTCTGTGATACCAACTGCTGACATGCTTGAGACTGATCAGTGGACAATAGGATAGGGAGAAACAGCCCTTGATTCTGAACTTCAGGGGGCATACTATGGGATGCTGTTCAAGATAAAAGGCAAAAGGGAAAACCATGTCACAGAAAAAAAGAAGGCACTGAACAAGGAAGACAAATGAAACATCGGCAGTTCACACATAAAGTTATGAGCGAAAGAATTGGGATGGATTTGATTCAAAGCATAAAAGTGTCCTCTGACAATTTTCGGGGATGGGGGAAGAAGAGGCGGCTGAAAACAAAAATAATATGACAATTTTCAGGGTGGGGGAAAGAAAAGGAGGAGGTAGAAAACAAAAACAATTTGTAACATTCATCAATTACTCAACTTTTTAATTAAAGCATGCCATACACATAGCAATATGTTGCAATAAAATGCAAAAGAGTTTGATAACAATGTGACAAACAAAACAAAAGGTAAGATGTTTAGAAATTCAATACTTGGCAGCATTATTATATATGAAAAAAGGATCAAATACTTTCTCTTGGAAGAAAAGCAAGAAAGTGACGTCTTACCTCCTAAACAGGAAAATCTTTAAAATCTACCATCTCAATCATAAAATATAAAATACCATGCATCACAGTCCTTGTTCCTTAGCAAGTTAAGGATGAAACACTTCACATGCATTATAGAATTAGCATCGTGGAGGTGATCATGAGATTTTTCCAGCAAGGCGATATACATAGCAATATGCAGCAATAAAATGTAAAAGAGTTTCATAACAATGCGAGAAGAAAAACAAAAGGTAAGATGTTTAGAAATTCAATGCTCGGCTGCATTATAACCTGCTGGATCCATGGGGGCAGTGGGCATGGCGTTTTGAGACCTGATCTCCATTGAAAGCATCTCCAGAGATATTTTACGCAGATAATCATATTGAAATTAGATATTAATAACAAAACATTAGATCTCAGAGCAATCCATGTTACAAGAGGAGGAAAATGGATATATGCTCTATCATTTCATCTTTTGTGAGGATATACTTCTGTTTCCTCTCTTTTTATTTAATTATTCATGTATTGATTTGCTATTTTCTTTTTGCACACTTCCCTTGTACTTGAACTTGTTCACTCTAAATAAAACACTTGTCAAGAGAATTAACAAAAAGATGCGAACTCCCAATCAGCCTTGCATACAGAGTGAACGGTGAGGAAGTGTAAGCACACTATACACACATTTGTACATGCATAAATGCATGTGTATATTCATGTCAAGAGAATATCATAATTATTGAACCTCGCATTAGGCAAATACCTGATTGGTGGCGGTAGTATAAATCTTTTCCTCAAAACGTATGGCAAATTTCTTGAGTTCTTGTAATCCCTCCTGACCAGAAAACTAAAGATGCCTCTTTATTGTCTCCATTCTGCACATGCAAATCATTACATTTCATTTTTAATGACCAGGCAAGTATAGAGAAGTTAGCAACAGCGAGCAAGAACCCTGAATTCATAAACCACACCAATATCAAAAATGTGTGGAATCATTAGCAAAAAGTAAAAATAAATAATGAGATAAGCAAGAGTTGGTCAAGTATTATAAGACATCAAAATACGTAGACATCCTTTCCCTGTATTATTCCAGAGGTACAGATTATAGGAGTTTACTTGGCCACCCTTCTGTCTAAAAATTCTAGCTACAAGCTTCATATATTAGTGACTTAGTTGCAAAGCAGGGGAGTCTATGAAAACATTACAATAGCATTTACTCTGAGTAAGAAAACTTTTATACATGCACTGTAATTGACAAAGAAAAGAAGAGAAATCCTTTTAATTTATGAAAATGCAATGAGTTAACCTTATCTCACGCTGCAATATATACTCTACAGTGCTCATTGGCTACTGCAAGTGCCAACAGTAGCTGTCTATATGATTTTGGATGTGGAGATATCACCAAAACATTCAACTTTATACTGAGAAACTAGGAAACCATACACTATTGTGGCTAATTTATTTTTGTCTGCTGCTCTTCAACTTTAAGATCACTATCATTTCAACCCTGTAGAAGTTAAAACAAATAGAAGGCCCAAATCCAACACCATTCATTTAAGTTCAGTTGCAACTCGAGTTTTAAATTGAAACACGTATGCTCATAGCAATAGATTAACCTTGAAATTAAAAGCGGAACAAGCTTCATGCAGCCATCCAAGAGGTCATCATCAAAAGAAGAGATTACACAAGAAATTCCAACAAAAATTACTTCCAGCACTTTATGTTCCCTCAAGTTTGCTTCTCGTGAGAAACACATGAAAAGATGAAACAAAAAAAAACAAAAAAAAGAGGTGTGTGATACTTGATGTTGCCTCATGGCAATCCTGCTGATTTTAATTAACCCTTTGTCATTCTCCTTTTCTTTCATATAAATAAAAAATTTACTATTTTGCAGCACTTGCACATACATTTTGTCAACTATTCTTTTCCGTGAGTCAGGCCGCAATTGAATTCTCCAATCACCCGTGTCCATGACAGGTTCTCCGCCTGGGACAGTGGGCCAACCAAAAAGAAAAAAAAATCATATTGCATGTTAGAATAGACCCTAAAAAGAAAGTCAGGAACGACAAGAAGAGCAAAAGCACAACAAGAACATGAAAAATGGAATATCAGTTTATTCAGACTTGAATAGATTTAAAAAGAACTTCCGTCTAATATCATGTACTTTATTAAAGAATTCAGCCAAATATGGATGCATAACAAATATACACAACCATTCAGGTCAAGGTGCTAGGATCCTGGGTATTCGGCCATTCAAAGCAAAGAATCTTCATGGTGCTTCTAAACCAAAGAAGCATTCCCTTCTAAGCAAATACTTACTGTCAAACCCCACTCCCCTTCTCCTCCTGTTCTTGTTATTTATGCATATATTTACTTCTCTGAAAGAATAAATATTGTAGGGAGCAAATAGTGTAAAAAGAAAGAGCAAAATACCACATCCCCAAAAGAATAAAGAAAAAAGAAAAAAGAAGAAGACAAAACAAAGTCGTAAAACGAGGCTTTTCAATCCCCAATGAATATCAGCAGACTAAATACCACAACACAAATAGAAGATGAAGAGGCCAGAAACACTAATCCATCCCTAAGAGATTGTCTAGGATGTTTTAGTCTAGGAAAAAGACAAAGAAAACAACGAGCATTAACAATGAATATTTCATGTTATCATCAACTTAAAGAGCAGACTGATAAGAATCAACTTAACAAATTTACAAGCACATCTTTCTTTGAAGAGACAACACAATAACCCTGACTAGACTAAATGCTCCACCCACAGTAGAATCGGCTGATTGCGCCTTTCTTCGAGTTGCGTTCACGAGCAGCGATTTCATTAATCCGATTATATATCTTTTTAATTTACTTATTAAAATCGAATTTATCTCTCTGGATAATAATTTCAGTTAAATAAATGAAAACGCAGACGTAAATTTTAAAAATAAAAAACATGATAGATAAGGAAGCACCTGGTGGAGATTTGAAGCCTTATTGGTTGAGGTGGCGGCGGTTTCCTAGAGCGGAGGAGGGAAAGGGAGCTCAGGTGGAGAGAGGTGAAGAATGTCGGACCAAAGTGAACAGAGCTTGACGGATGACTTTTTTTTTTAATATGAATATTCTAGTTAACTTACATATGCCTCTAATATTTTTACAAACCCTAAAATTCACAATCATATAAATATTTATATAAATATCTAAAAAATTTTAAAACTCAAATTAGTGATACGTAGGTAGCAATATTTTATTCTTTCCAGATTCGCTAACAAACTAAAAGAAATGTATTCACTGTGCTGCTTTACTGTTCATAACTAACAAACTAAAACTAAAACTAAAAGAATTATATATATATATATATATATATATATATATATATATATATATATATATATATATATATAAGAGTGCTCATTAAAACACGGCGCACTCTGTGTGAATCCTGTGGCTTCATAGTCTTTACCGCGCTCCCTCTCTGTTTTTCGCATTTCTTCTCGCGCGGTGGGTGTTCCCACGCTTTCTTCTCGGCTGCTTAGGCTCCCTGGCGTCTTTTCATCGACTTTGTCTGGTGCATGTTCAGATTGAGGCGGGGTGCTAGGCGCGCGAGGAGATGTCAGCCGACGGTTAATCACCTGCATCGGCTGGGATGGCTTCATTGAAGCTATCCTCTTGGTCTGTGGCGAGCCTTCTCATTAATGAAAAAATTATTCTAACTGAGACATTGTTTTTGTTTTTGTAAATTCTTTTCTATTATATTTTTTTTATCCAAATTTTTATAGAAAATTAATCATTATCTCAATTTAATTTTTATTTTGATTATTGATTTATATACATGTTTTATATTATGTGGAAACTTGATCATTATAGTAAAAAGGAACAATAATTGATTATATGTTGAAATAGATTCAAAAAACAGTTTAATTTTAATAGGAAAAGTAAAGTGTATATATCTTCTGTTATCTGTGTACTTATTGTCTTGATTCTACTGGGAAATAAATTTTATGTTGCATGGTATTTTTCTTTGTTGTTGCGTTGATAGGAAAAAAAAAACAGAAGATGGGGAAAAAAAGGTTGCATATCTGGATAATAATTACCAGTGAAATAATATATGTAAAGTGAAATTATAGTTTTCAATTGTATAATCTGCTCTTAGAAAGTGAATCTTGTTGTAAATAAATTATAATTGTAAACACTTATAAATTTGGATAAACTCTTAGTACTGGTAATGTATTGTTACCAAGAAAACAAATCTTAAAAAAAAATAATCTTCAAGTGGTATAATTTTTCAGTGTGGAATTCATCAAGGCCATTGTATTTTTCACTTGGATTAGTAAAAGAGTATAATACTCAAATACAGTTAGTACTTGAGGTGTGGATGTAAACTTACCGAACCACATTAGAAATTGAGTTTGCAATATCTCTTTCCTTATCTATTTATTTTAAGCACTTTAATTATATTGTTGGTTATATGTGTTTAGTGTGTTTATTTATATTATTTTGATATAATTAGTGCAACACCTAATCCATCCCTCATAGATGCTATTGTTGTTTTAATCCTAACAACAAAAGTATCAATCAGATTTTTTTTTTATCATAACTTTAGAAGAGTGCATAATGTTTTTTTATGTTGATGTCGAAAGAAAATTATTTATAATTATTTGTATTGTTATAGTTTCTATTGAAAATTACATTGTGTCTCATAGAAAAACAAATAAATAAATATATAATGGCAAAGTTAAATTGTTTATTAAATTGTTTTTTTGCAGAATTAGTGTGTTAAATTTTTGTGATTCATTTTAATTAATGTTATTTGAGATTATATAAGTGTGATATATAATTGCAAAATTAATTTTATTATTGAGATAATAGATGGATAAAACTATTGTTAATGATTTCGATGTACTTGTTAACCTAGTAATCTTTGTGGTATAGATGGCAAACCCGATTTCTAAACATTTTTTATGCGGGGAAAAAACCAAAATAATTTGAGTGGTGTGAACTTAAATATAAAACATGATGAATTAAATTCTCTCAAGAGTCCTAATGGTAGTGGTGTCTGCAAAAAGAAGTTCAAAGAAACTTGTTTTGTTTGTAAAAAGTAAAGACATCATTGTAAGGACTATTGTCACTGTAAAGGAAAAAATACACAAAGCAATATTAAGAAATTATATTTTGAATAAAACACCTTATAAGAAATTGGGCAAGATATCGTATGAGTTGTTGAATGTTCAATCATCATCCTACAAATACATTAAAGTGTGGAGGTGTCTAGAAAAAATTACATTCCTCCACCAAAAAAAGTTAAAAATATAGATTGTATTATATAAGATATGAAACTATACTTGAAGGGTATAGCGATGCTAATTAGATATCTAATATTAAAGATTCAAAATCCACAAATAGATTTATCTTTGTTATCGGAGAAGCTATAGCCTTTTGAAAATTCTTTAAACAAACATGCATATCCATATCCATGAAGAAGTTTGAGTTTATAACTTTAGATAAAAAAAAGAAGTAGAATAGCTTCTAAAACCTTATTGAGGATATTCGAATTTATAATTGAAAGGGCATAATATATATATATATATATATATATATATATATATATATATATATATATATAAATGAAAGTATTGACATAATTGTCAATATTGTAAGATAGTTGATCTAAAATGAGATTATTTTTATTCATCATATAAAGTTAAATGATAATATCATGGATTTGCTAATAAAATGCTTAACAATAGAGGAAGTCAATAATCATCGAGGGGAATGAGATTAAGACACAGTTCAATGAATTGTCATGATAGCGACCCAACCTAGTTTACTGGAGATCCCAAATTTAGGTTCAAAGAGGCAACCAAATCATGTATCAATTCAATAATATCCCTCTTACCCATTCATATGATATAAAGTGTTATCTGCAGCGAAAATAGGATAAGTTAAGCTTTTAATGACTTTTATAGCTTGAGAAATTCAAGTGAGGTATTACATGATACTCTTAATAAGAATCACCTATGTGAGTGTGAAACAAGGCCATTTCTATGAGAATTGAAAATGCAAATTCTCTAACGCTCTCTGAAATCCAGACATATTTGAGGCTAAAATGAACACAACCGTGAGAACCAAAATTGTAAGAAAATAAACTATGTAATCTCTATTATCTGGTTTCACACAAAAGGTTAAACAACTCAAGACATCATGTTCGCTAGTTAGCCAAGTGAATCCAATAGTTTTAATTATGGAAGGTTCAAGTCTAAAAACTATCCTGCTAGATGCAATGACTTTTCGCTACTAGTCTCTATTTTTTGTCTACTTTGTATTTTATTCAGATCAAACAATTTTTATCATGTGGGGGGATTGTTAGGGTGTGAATGAAAAGTTGTGTTTGTTAAAAACTCTACTTGAAATAAAATCGTGTACTTTTAAACTAGAAAGTTGTAACCTTTTGTCTTAAAAGTTATGTTAAAATTAAATGTGAGAATTACCTATAAAAAGAGATAATTCTGACATGATTTTGATAATGAAGAAACTTCTAGTCTTTTTAAAACTCTTCTCTTTTACATTTCTTCAATCAAAATTCTTACATAGAGTAATATACAAATTGTGGTTCGCCATTTATTCTTGGTTATGCTATCAAGAAAAAGAGATTGAGTAAGCTCGAAAAATAATATTACAATCATATTGCTAGCACCAAAGAGCAGGTAATAAATTATTTTATGATAATTTATCATCAATTTATTGATTTTAATTTGTGGTTATCCGTACAAAATAGATCTTATAGACCTATTAAAATTAAAAATGGTATTGAGATTTCTAGAACTATAAGTGAATATACGAAAAATATTAAAAAATTACTTTTTATGGATGTTAAAGCCATAAATATTTTATGTTATACATTGGGTAAAAGTGAATTTGATAGAATTATATTATACAAAAATGCTTAGAGATATATATAGCATGCTTTATAAGTAATTCATGAAGGAATTAATAAGTCAAAAAATCTAAAATTGACATGTTAATCAATATAAATTGGTTAAAATGTTTGGTAAATTCATAACTACAATGTTTATTAAAATGACTATAATAACTAATAGTTTATTAGTTTGGATGTTTTTAGTAATGCGGAAATTATAGAGAATTGATCATTAAGTTGATTTTTTAATATGCGTAGAAATCAGATCATTATAAATTTAATAAACTATTTAAAGTGTTCCAATGGAAAGAAAATGGGTGTTGTGAATTTTAGTCTGCATTTTTCTCTACTTTCTTTTTGGTTTTTTTTTGTTTGTCCCTTCCTGAAAAATTTGCGCTCAGTTTTTGCCTTCTACCTTTAGGGTATTAAATTTCTTTGTTTCTTCGGAAGATGCCTTAGTCTTTGTTGATTGTCTTTGTGTTTTTAGTTGCATTGTTAGGCTATATGTGTGTTTATTGACGCTTTGGCTGCCTTTTTTGCTATAGTTATGAGGTTTCTTGGGCATAGTCTTTTGGTTAGCTTCAGCCCTCTATTATCCATTCTTTATAGAGGTGGTGTTGTCTTTGTTTCGCACAGGGTGGCACATGTCTTCCAAGGAAGTTTACTTGGTTTTCTTTACATGTGTTTCTTGCATGCTACGTGTTTGGCAAAAGTCTTCTGAGAGATCGACCTTTTTTCTTCAATTGTTTTGGTTAGGTTTTTAAAGTTTTTTCCCTATCTTTATATGAAAAAATTATTTCTTTTGTGCTTGGGAACACATCTTTGTAGCTTTAGAGATGATAGAAAGCTTTGCTTTTAAAGGCAACATTGTCTTTATGGTTTTTTCGACATGGGTTTCCTTAAAAAAGTTTTAGTTTTTGCATTTTTATTTATGTTGCTTATATATATATATATATATATATATATATATATATATATATACTGCAACAAGTTTTTCTAGAGGTAACTTGGGGGAAGAAAAAACTTTGTGCCACGAAAATAATAGGCTGGAGTTTTATTTTGCTTTAGATTCTTCCCTTAATTCCGGCCGTGGTTTGTTTTCAGTTCTTTGGTCTTTCTTTTCATTAGTCTATGATTTTTGTTGGATTCTTGCTTTGTGTTAGGTTGTACGAGGATTTTCCTTTTTTTAAAAAAACAAAAAAAAACATCTTGTGTTTAGGAACACAGCTTTGTACCTTTGGAGATGATAGAAGGCTTTGATTTTGAAGACAACACTTTTTTTTTTAAGTTTTTTCGACTTGGGTTCCCCTGAAAAAATGTTTTCTTTTTGCATGTTTGTTTGTGTTGGTCATACATATATGTTACAGCAGGTCTTTGTAGAGGT
>Ga0325405_1001374_pt1 | contig 24714 bp, 22 predicted proteins | sample PopdelMetagenome_21_FD_205663 | JGI IMG/M metagenome (GOLD analysis project Ga0325405, IMG submission 205663) | Populus deltoides microbial communities from Bellville, Georgia, United States - Xylem-Control-R2 | ecosystem: Host-associated > Plants > Phyllosphere > Stem > Wood/Secondary xylem...
CTTACATTGTATTCCCAAACCCCAAAAGATGGCGACAGTGATCGAACTTCCAATACTCCACCAGCCATGAATATGGAGCCATGAGATTCAAGTCTCAAACCACGATGCTTCATTGACATCTAAAATCAAAGTCTCAGCTTGAATCAATATTAATATAAAACTAATTTGATATTGGAAATGGAGAAGAAACTGCTTATGGCACTTTGCTTTAAATTAAAGTTCAACTGTAGGTGCCAGGTTTCGCTGCTTTAGGATTTTGGTACTACGGTTTAATTTAATTGTGTTTTTTAAAAATTTTGAGATTTTTTAATTTTAAATAATTTTTTTATATTTTTTTGATATGTTAATGTTAAAAATAAAAAATATATATTATTTTAATATATATTTTTTAAAAAAATATTTCAAAAAACAGTACAACACTTTCAAACCGGGGAACACCTCATGTAAGTCATTAAAAAAAGGGGGGGGGGGGGACTGAAATGTTTGTGGAACATCTACCCAGTTGGGATCTGGGTAGAGGCCCGGTTCTATTTTGTAACGTCTGCAGTTAAATTTTGTAACATCTACTGACAAAATCCATTTCAAGGGACACATGGGAGGTACTGAGCAAAATCAAACAAGAAAAGAAGCGACGATTTTGTATCCAAACAGCACAGAAATGGTCAACTTGTTAGGGTGCACCTACAAAAAGCAGATATATGTGAGGTAGTTTGCTTCTGTCAGGCCAACTGACCAATCTAGCCATCATCACCAATTTGACTTTCCTCCAAGAATAAGAAAAGAAAATCACAAACAGTCAAAAATCACATGCTTTCCAAGGACACAGACGCGGTTTCAGAGACTTTCAAAGTCCATGCACTCACTGTCATGCCTGGTCTTAACCTTAATTTTTTATACGTAGAAAGAAATATTTTATTATCTGAGATCATAAATAAAGAAAAGAAATCAAATTGGATCTATCTAAAACTAAACAAAACACATCATCTTTGCAATACCCAGATCCGGAAACTGTCTTAAAAGGCTGTTTCTGCTCCTTTTGGGGTCTGAAACTATCATTCCATTTCTCTTCAATTGAACATGGTGATGTGCAATATGCTGTACGATATAGGGTTTTTGTTTGTCTTTCTGTGAAGTTTCTCGGGTTGTATTTGGATCTTCGGACCAATCTTGGGGACCTCTCTACATTTGGAAAGGTAACTGAGATTTTTTTGGGTTCTGTTAAGTTTCTATAAATGGAAAGTTCAAGAGCCAGGAGGGTGGAGAAAAGAGGTTATGAGCAGAGTGTTGATGATGAAGCTGACAACCTGCCAGAATCAAAAAAGGCAAAATTGCCTGCTTTAGCAAGGTTGGTCTTTGTAACTCCTTCATGAGATTTATTGTTTCCAATTTTGTGTTTTGGTTTTCTTTCATGGCTTTGAAAGATAAGTTAGGACAACTAGAAGAGGATTGAAAGATAATTTTGTTAATTACAGGAGGATTGGCAGATTGGATATATTCCTTATGATCCATTGGGTTGAGTTTTAAAATTCAGCACTTGTATCAGTTTTATTCCTTCCAGAGCTAAATTAAGTCTTCTCATTTTATTCTGATGCCTAAACCATACATGGGTGGTCACTATTTACAATGATTCTGGTTCCTTGATGATTTGTGGATCTCATGCCAAACCTAGCTATGCCTAGTGAGATCTTATCTTAATGAACAATATCATAAGGTAGGTGATTTGATAGACTTCAAGAATGATTGAAACTGCTTATAGGATGCGCTTTAGCTTGATTGACATTCAAGGAGGTAAATGAAAGAATGAGCCTGTGATTATAAAAGAAACTTGGGTACTAAAGCATTGTCATGGTGGGGTTGTTCTGTTGATGTAGGGGTGCTGCTGAAATCACTCTTTTGGGCTGATTTCAGAATCAAAGTCTCCACTTAGTTACTTTACTAAATCGGATCAATGATTAAGAACAAGATCATAATTTTTGAAACATCAAATATGTACTTAAGCTTTTGGATTCAAGTTTCAAACAGCTTAAACTTATGTGTGGAATTGGTTGAATATTCAAGTCAATGTTTGGTGCTGTATTAATTCAGTTTGTCAATATCTTCTTTGTGCAAATGTTCTGCCTCAGCATCAGTTTTTAAGTCCATTCCAACTGATATATGACTTAATATATCTGCAGTGTAATTGTGGAAGCTTTGAAGGTGGATAGTTTGCAAAGACTTTGCTCATCTTTGGAGCCTTTGTTTCGCAGAATTGTGAGTCACGGATTCTTTCTTTAATTCGTTTGTTCTAATAAAATTTGGGTTGAGTTGTGATATTATTCTAAACCTGTAGAAGATACAATGACACTGCTGCTGTTGTATATTTTTAGCTGATTGTATCTCATGAGAATCATGACTCGGGTCACCATGTAGGGCTCACTTGTAGACATACTGAAATAATTGCAGAGATTTCTGTGCAGTAAATCTTACATCAATTTACAGAATGTTGATAAAAAGTCCTAGGCAACATTCAAGCATTTTCTTGTCTACCTGTCCCCTAATTTGTCTGCTGTTGGTTTAATTTATCAAAGGCATTGCATATTATGCGATCCTAGTTATCTTCAATTCCTTTGCTGATTTTGGCATTATGAATGAATGATCAGGTCAGTGAAGAAGTGGAACGTGCTTTGACAAGGTTAGGCCCTGCTAAATTGGCTGGAAGGTAGGTTCCTAGGTATTTTTGAATTCTAAAAATTAAAATTCCTTTCCTATCTGCCTTGGATCTTCATGATGCTGGCAAACAATGTAGAAAAAATCATTGTAAATTTCATTTATACTCCATGTTCTCCTGGTGGAAATTGGGATGTCATTTGTATAAAAAAAAAAACTGCAATGTATAGGTATTGATACGATGAATTATGATTCTTCCTATGGCAGGTCATCACCACCAAAACTTGCAGGCCCAGAAGGAAACAATCTACAACTTCATTTCAGAACAAGAATGCCTCCTCACCTGTTCACAGGAGGGAAAGTTGAGGGGGAGCAAGGGGCAGCTATCCATGTTGTCCTGTTAGATGCAAGCACTGGAACTGTTGTGCAAACTGGACCAGAATCAGCTGCTAAACTGAATATTGTGGTTCTTGAAGGTGACTTCAATGAGGAAGCTGATGAAGATTGGGCAATGGAGCATTTTGAAAGCCATGAAGTAAAGGAGCGTGAAGGTAAAAGACCACTGCTGACTGGGGATCTACAGGTCACTCTCAAGGAAGGGGTAGGAACTCTCGGAGAAATTACTTTTACTGACAATTCTAGCTGGATAAGGAGCAGAAAGTTCAGGCTTGGTGTTAAGGTTGCTCCTGGATATTGTGAGGGGTTTCGTGTTCGTGAGGCTAAGACAGAGGCATTTGCTGTTAAAGATCACCGAGGAGAATGTGAGTTTTCAAATGGTTATAACTCATGGTTGCTAGTTTAGAGACCGGGCAGCACACATCCGTTTTGGAGAGAGTTTTCAAATGGTTATAACTGATGGTTGCTAGTTTAGAGACCGTGCAGCACACATCTGTTTTGGAGAGTAGAACATTAGAGTATAAACATTAAAATTAGTGCTCAACAATATTAGAATCTAGATGCTCTTACTTGGCTAGATAGATGACTGCCCACTACGCCTCTCAAATAACACCATCTTCCTGGGTTTCTCTTTTATTTAATTGAGAAACAATGATATCACGCAAATATAGTACAATTATCGGTAAAGCTAGTAGCCTTCCACCGCATAATGTGGTGCATATTGGATGGTGACAGGTTGCCAGAATAGCAGGAGAATAGTAGTTCCTTCTGCATTCTTCCAAGCTGTGAGTCTTAGCGTGGGTGAAAGATAACTCGCTATCTGGTTATAAATACAAGTAGTATGGAATGTTTTGACTAGGGACTTCATAGTTCGGTTATTTTCTTGGAAATGAAATGCAAAAACCTTAGAAATCTAATGGTATAAATAGATGCAACAGCCAGTTCTGCAGCTTCGTACAAAGAAACCTCCAATTTTTGGGGTATCTTATAGTTTGGGTAACTGTATTCAGTTGGAATTGCAGCCTCTTACATTTTATCAAATTTCAGATGAATTATTTCCAACAAGTTGTGGTAACCAAGATTGTTTATATAAATTTCAGTATACAAGAAACACTACCCACCAGCTTTACATGATGAAGTTTGGAGATTGGACAGAATAGCAAAGGATGGAGCATTGCACAAAAAGTTGGTAAAGGCTTATATTACAACAGTTGAAGATTTTCTCCGTGTTCTCATTAGAGATCCACAGAAATTAAGACATGTAAGAATCCTTTTCTTTTTCCCTACATATGTTTGAGAAATCTATTATTCTTTTCAGTTCATATCCCTTGTTTCCATATTGATTGTTCTTCAATTTCCTGTTTTCCACTTTGATGTTCACATAGATCCTTGGAAGTGGAATGTCAAATAAGATGTGGGAGAATACAGTTGAGCATGCAAAGACTTGTGTCTTAGGAGGAAAGCTATATGTTTATTATGCTGATGGTAATCATAGCACTGGTGTTGTTTTCAATAATATATATGAGCTCAGGGGCCTTATTTCAGATGGGCAGTTCCTCTCATTGGAATCGCTTAACCACAATCAAAAGGTTTGATATTCTCTGCCATTCAGAATCTACTAAAACATTTGCTCATCATTTTACACTTCAGTTTTGCCCTGATATTCAGCTGAATCCGTCTATACAAAGTGCCATACAAAAATAGTGCAGTAAAACGTGTTGCAATATTACTTAATGATCTAAAGAAAGATGTTTACTAGAACTTGTTGCAAATAATCTTGAAATCTAACATTGAAGAACATTCAAGATGTAATAATTTTCACTGTATGTGGTGTAGAGTCAATACAAATTGTCCTCCTGATGTGTTTGACTGATAGACATCAGGATCTTTTACAATGGACTGTTATTCGCTACTCTAGGCATAAGAAATGGTCTTATTCTGACACATTAAATGTGGCAACTTTAGCTGCCCCAACACCATGTTCAGAGTCTTGGATGGCATGCGTCCAAAACCTCTCTTAGAGATTGAAGGATCTGTGTTACTTGACGGCTGTCACTACAAGTAAAGTTTGCTCATTCATGCTAGTGTTTGCTCACAGGTTTCAGTGGATTCCCTGGTGAAACAAGCATATGAGAATTGGCATCAAGTTGTAGAATATGATGGCAAAGTCCTGAACTCACTAGCTAGCAATAACAGAGGCAAAGGAGCCTCCACTGCGCCCCTTGTTGAAAACAGCTATGAGAGAAATGACTACATAACATCTGCTCAAAACAAGCAGCAGTTTGATCCTTCTGAACCGAGTCCACAACACCAAGCCATAAATAACCACCCATCAGTCCCTCAGTTGATTGAATTTCCATTTGTTAGGTCTGATCAGAATGCTGTAATGACCCTAAATAACATAAATAATCCACAAGCAGCATTATCTGGCAGCGTGGATTATATGTCAGTTGGAACTCCTTCTGTTGGGGGTGTTTACTTTCCAGGAGATTGGTCTCGGACAAGGAATGAGAATGGATTGGAAGACTTTTATGCAGAAGAAATACGGCTAAGGAGTTCAGAGATGTTGGAGAGTGATGACATGCAGAGACTGCTAAAAACATTTGGTGTGGGTGGAGGTGGGATGGGACCTGGTTTTGGCCATTCTGACGAGGCTTGTTACTCTTACAGCATTCAAGCATATGAGCCTCGGATGAATCAAGCATACGCGCAGGAGCGTGGAAAGGGCTCAGGGAAGGCTGTCGTTGGATGGCTTAAGCTGAAAGCAGCTCTACGTTGGGGGATATTTGTAAGGAAGAAAGCTGCAGAGAGAAGAGCTCAGCTTGTTGAGCTTGATTAAGTTGAATATTTAAATCTAATTTAACGCGAGTTCTATCGATATTATATCTGTTTATGTGCCTGTGAATCTTTTAATGTTTTTTTCGATTGTTGAGAGACATGGTGAATACTTGCAAGTTTAACATATTGGAATTGAAAGGCACGGTGGATTATTCCAGGTTCTGCTCTATTTGCCAATATTCTCATAGGCCAGACGAGGCAAAATTTAAGGTGAGAGGGAGAAAGGGGGAGAGAGAACCGTATCTAACCCCCATTATCATTGTTTAAAATTTAGGGCTCCTTTCCTCGTTTTAGCCTGTAAAAGCAAGGTATTCATTAATCATTATCATGTTTAAATGTTAGACCACTGTTCTTTGATATGCGCATCACTTTTCCTTAACTTTTCTTCACAGTGAATTTGTCAATTTTCATGCTGTTCTGTAATAATTATCCGCTAGATAGCATCAGACTGGAGAATTCAATCATTGATATTTTCGAAAGCTTTGTCGGAATTGGGTTTGTAGAATTGTTACAGTATGAAAATGACATTTCTCTTATTCTTGATGCATGAGTACAGTATGTTTATACATCAAGCTATAATTGAATATATATAAATCAGTCTTGCAATCAGTCTTATAACAGACAGCCCTATAGTTGACTTACTCTATTTAGAACAATAATCAATCTTATAATTGATTTACTGTATTTACAACACTCCCCCTCAAACTAGAGCATATATGTTAATCATGCTCAGCTTGTTACAAATATATTCAATCCTAGAACCACTCAAAACTTTAGTGAAGATATCACCCAACTTCTCTGTAGTTTTGACATGACTAGTAGAGATCAAATTTTGCTGAATTTTCTCACGGATAAAGTGACAATCAATTTCAATATGCTTAGTATTTTCATGAAAAACTGAATTTGATACAATGTAAAAAGCAGCTTGGTTGTCACACCATAACTTCATAGGTAGTGAACTACCAAGACTAATCTCATTGAGCAATTGTTGTATCCATATAAGTTCACACGTGGATTGTGCCATGGCTCTATATTCTGATTCAGCACTGGAACGAGAGACTACATTTTGCTTCTTACTTTTCCATGACACCAAGTTTCCCCCAACAAAAACACAATAACCCGTAGTAGATCTTCTATCAATTTTAGAACCTGTCCAATCTGCATCTGAGAAGCATTCAATATGACTATGACCATGATTTCTATACCATATACCACGCCCTGGAGCTCCTTTAAGATAACACAAAATCTGTTCCAAGGCTGCCCAATGGGTGGTTCGTGGGGAAGCCATGAACTGGCTCACAATGCTAACAGGATATGCAATGTCAGGACGAGTCACCGTTAGATAATTTAACTTGCCAACTAATCGACGATACATCTTAGGATCTGCAAACGACTTACCATCTTCTGCTGTAAGTTGTGTGTTGGTGACCATTGGTGCACTACAAGGTTTGGCACCCAACTTTCCAGTTTCTATCAAAAGATCAAGAATATACTTTCTTTGAGATAGAAAGATACCCTTTTTACACTTTGTAACTTCAATACCTAAAAAATACCTTAGCATCCCCAAATCTTTAGTTTGGAAATTTGCTTGAAGAAAAGACTTAAGAGTTGATATGCCTTTATTGTCACTACCAGTGATAACAATATCGTCAACATACGCAACCAACAAGATAAGGTCAACTTCATATTGTTGGTAGAATAACGAATGATCACACTTACTCTTCTTCATACCAAATTCTTGAATAACCTCACCGAATCGTCCAAACCAAGCATGTGGACTCTGTTTTAAACCATAAAGGACTTTCAAAGTCGACAAACCTTACTAGACTCCCCATAAGCAACAAACCCAGGTGGTTGCTCCATACACACTTCTTCCTTCAGATTACCGTGAAGAAATACATTCTTGATATCTAACTAATGTAAAGGCCAATCATTGGCAGCAGCAATAGACATAAATAAACGAATAGATGCAAGTTTAGCCACTAGAGAGAAGGTATCAGAATAATCTACTCCATATGTTTGAGCATATCCTTTGGCAACAAGACGGGATTTAAGACGAGCCACAGACCCATCAGGATTGACTTTGACAACATACACCCATTTACAACCAATAGTTTGTTTTCTTGCTAGTAAGTCTACGAGTTCCCAAGTGCCATTATCGTCTAACGCTCTCATCTCTTCTTCCATAGCAGCTTGCCAACCAGGATGAGACAAAGCCTCAACTAAAGTTTTGGGAACAGATACATAGTCTAAAGAAGTAATAAAGTAACGCAAAGAAGGAAACAAATGTATATAAGAAGCAAATGATGAGATAGGATGAGTACATTGTCTTTTACCTTTACGAACAACAATAGAAAGATCGAGACTAGGATCTGTAGAAGTAGGAGCTGGTGGAGGACGTGAGTTGTCTGGTGGAGGACGTCGAGAATACACTTGGGTGATGACTGGTTTTATAGGAACTAGGTTATTTGAGGAAGCATGGTTAATAGTAGTGGTAATATTGTACACTAGATTCTCCCCCTCGCAATTATAAATTTTCACCATGGGAAAGAATGGAAAGGTTTCAAAAAATAAAATATTAGAAGACACCAAATACCGACCCAACTCAGGAGAGTAACATCGATACCCTTTCTGTAGATGAGAATACCTTAAAAAGACACACTTTAAAGACTTAGGATCTAGTTTAGACACGCCAGGCCAAACATCACGAATAAAACAAGTACAACAAAAAATACATGGTTCAACTGGAAATAAGGAATGAGAAGGAAACAAAATAGAATGAGGAGTAACACCAGCCAAAACAGATAAGGGCATACGATTAATTAAAAAACAAGCAGTCAAAACTGCATCTGCCCAGAACTGTTTAAGGACATTCATTTAAAAAAGGAGGGCTCTAGCAACTTCTAGTAAATGTCTATTTTTATGTTCTGCAACACCATTTTGAGGTGGGGTGTCAACACATGAAGATTGATAAAGAATTCCATTTTGTGACATATAGGAATTAAAAGGCTTGGAAAAATACTATTTTGCATTATCACTTCGTAAAATGCGCATAGAAACATTAAATTGAGTTTTTATTTCAGCACAAAAGGCACTAAATATAGAGAGTAATTCTGACCTGTTTCTCATTAAATATAACCAAGTGACACGATAATAGTCATCAATAAAAGTGACAAAATATCAAAATTCAGGCTTAGAAAGTATTGGACAAGGACCCCAAACATCAGAATGTATTAACTTAAAAAGGGACGTAGCCCGTTTATTAACTCTTGGTACATATGAAGAGCGATGATGTTTGGCAAATTGACAAGACTCATAATTTAAATGAGATAACTTTTGGAAATGAGGAAACAATTTTTTTAAAATGGGTAACGAAGGATGCCCTAGCCGATAGTGAAGTTCGAGAGGTGTCATGGTATTGGAACAAGCAACAAGTTTTGGCACTTTCGGATTTGGCATTTTTAGGATAGTAGTTTCAAGCATATAAAGACCACCAGATTCACGTCCTTTACTAATAATCTTCCCCGTCATAAGATCATAAAATAAACAAAGGTCAGAAAAATAAGACACAACAATTGAGAGCCTTAGTGATTTGACTAACAGAGAGTACATTGAAGGAAAAGTTGGGCAAACACAAGACAGAGGATAATGAAAGAGATGATGTGGGAGAGATTGTTCCAGAACCAATAACAGAAGTGGTTAACCCATCAGCCAAAGTAACACTAGGAAGATTTTGAAGATTTTTGTAAGGTTTAAAAGGGGAAAGAATACCTTTGTCACCTGTTATATGGTCTGTAGCACCTGAATCAATGACCCATTTGCTAGAGGATGACACAAGACGTGTAGTGGGTTTACCTGACTCATCAATTGTAGAAGGATTGGACTTTAGTGAGGCTTGGTATTGAGTGAAGCGAGCAAATTCATCAGCAGAGACAAACACAGACTTATCATTAGATGAAGACACTGTAGATACATGGTTGATTCCTTGAGTTGCAATATTAGCAACTTGGGCTTGCTGCTGAGGTTTACCATGAAGCTTCCAACAAGTACATCTTGTATGACCAGGTTCATCACAGTAATAACAAACTGGTTTGTTATGATCAGCATTTCTACCTAAGCCACCACCACTCCAACTGCTTTGAAAACTAGTATTCTTACGACTGCTTCGACTATCTCGACTTCCTCAACCAGCTTCATTTGAAGTTCCACGAATCACAAGGGCACTAGTGACAATAGGGGCAGATGGAGATCCCTCCAAACGCAAGATTCTTGTAAAGGTGTCACGAAGAGTGGTTATCTCCAGACTAGAAAGAATCTGTGTTCGAGCAGCATCAAATTCTGGTGGCAGACCTGCAAGGAAACTCATAACAGCCATCTGCTCATGCTGAGACTGCTGAGTTTTCACATCAGTACTAAAAGGAAGAAGAGAATTCAGTTCCTCATATACCCGTTTAAAATCCATAAAATATTCAGTGAGAGACCTGTCTTGCTTCTCTAGACGATAAAACTCCTTAGACACATCATAAATACGAGAGATATTTCCTTTACCAGAATATAAGAAAGCCAAATAATCCAGGAGATCTTTAACAAATTCACAGTGATTAACTAGACCAATCACTTCAGTATCAATAGAATTTCGAATCTATAGGAAAATTCTGGCATCATCTCTCAACCATGCCTTCTTTGCTGCAGCATCAGATGGTGGATCATCAACAAGGTGATCATCTTTATTAATACTACGAAGATACACTCGCACTGTTTTGCTCCAATTCAAATAGTTGGTATTATTCAGTTTGTGCTCTGTGATTTTTGTTGTCATAGGAACAACATCAGAAATCACAGTTTGCACTTCTGTGTTCCTACCCTCTGCCATTAGTGCACTCAAAGCAGGACAACCAACAGTAGAGAAAAAAAATTGTGACTCAATTGGGCCACACTAAAAGAAAAATAATCATATGGCTCTGATACCATGTAGAATTGTTAGAGCATGAAAATGATACTTATTTTATTCTTGATGCATGAGTACAGTATGTATATATTCAGGTCTAGGATTAATCCAAATCCCTAGAATCAAGTTATAATTAAATGCATATAAATCAGCCTTATAACTGACAGCCTTATAATTGACTTACTCTATTTAAAACAATAATCAATCCTATAATTGATTTACTGTATTTACAAGAGGGTTCATGGAACTAAACTCTTTTGATAAATGCCGGCAAGTTTTATTATGACGACGTCAAGAAAGCGACACTGTTACTCTCCTCTAGCGTTCTATTCCTTGCATTTGCATATAAATGGGCATCATTCCACCTTCTATAAGTGCAATAAACTAAAACAGAGATTTTCAGAAATTGCTCAAACAGAGATTGAAGATAACAAAAAAAACCAACACAAACCTCTCTTGCTATCTTTCCAGAGTAACAAAAACACTCCTGCTAAGCCCAACTCCACACACAACGACAGATATGAGAAAAGTGCTCGAGTGCCCGTGTCTGTTAGTACACGAGCACAGATAATTCTTAGTACATCCAAGGATAATGAATCTCTTAAAATAAGCATAAGAAGGGACAATTAATCCTATCTAATGGTGGCTGTTTAAGGCAACCGTGTATCTGTTTTTCTTTTTCTGTATAAAGTTGAAGCATTTTAAGCAAAAGGTCTACTTCTGATAGCAGATTCACACTCCAAGGCCCCAAAAAAAGCAATCTGGAAAACGTTTATTAACTTCCAAAGTAAATTTACAATTAGTAAAAATTAATATTTTAGAAAAGGGTGATGAATTTAATATGTAGGATTAGTTTATCAATAAGAATTGAGAAGAGGAAAGAGATCAAAAAACAAGGATCAGGCTATAAATGTTAACCGGTAATTAACTCTGGTAACGGAGAATAAGAATAGAAAGAGGAAGATGAGATTACATTGGGAAAAACGAGAAGGGAAAAAACTAAAAAGAAAAGAGTAATCAATTACAAGATACAATTTTTTCCATGAGAGGAGTGAGAACTCAGATACTCTTCTCCTTTCGAAGACTCACATGCATGATCCAGGTGAGAAAGATCCAAACCTGAATTCTCCATCCATCAAGGAACCATCATTTTGATCCTGCATCAAGTACATTATGAAGTGTCAAAGAATGCAACTTAAATGTTAACTCTCAAGAAAAGATTGGAATTTTTAGGAAGAAACAAACACAGAAAATGAAACAAGCAACTACTAATTCAAAACTTTCACAGGAACAGTAATAATAAGGAGTTTGGCTACAGATATGATTCACCATTCCTTTTATCATTATGCATACAAGTTGGCTTTGAGTTCTATCTATCGAATAGGATATAATGATTTTCGATTATACACACTTGCGTTCTCTCCTCTCTTTCATTCGCCTTTCAGTCACTACAAATGTTTGCAAGGTAGCATGATTTTTATTTTTTTTTTTATAAATGGAGACTAAGAAAAAGCCTACCCATCACATAATTATTACTTATGAAATGGAAGTAGCTAATTGATATGAATAACATAGTCTGTCTATCACAACAAAGAATCCAAACAAGAACGTAAATAGGTGAAACCACAACCAACTCACATTTTATCAACTGGATAATAAAGGTTATCTATGTTGTCATCGTCTTGAGCTTTTATAGTTTTTACCAAAAAGAAGCAAAAGAGTCATTTAAAAAAAGTTTCCTAACTTCTTTAGAGCACGAAAACTTGAAATGGTGACCGGAAAAGCTGAAAAGAACGCATATGAAGTTTGTAATTGAGATGGATAAAGCAAAAAAAATATTCCCGTACCTGTTTGATCATTGCATTCATTATATCATCCAAAGACTCGTAATTATTTTGAACGAAACCATTCTGGGACTTTGTTTGCGCCAAGATAACATCCTCGTTAGACCTCATTTTTGGATCCAAAGCAAAATTCTCAACATCAGGATGCTGAAACATGGATAGAGTCCCACTGTTTGATTGACCAATCATAGATGCGCCAAACCTTTTCCTTTGGTCCATACTCTGGTTCAATGCACCAATGGAACCATTGCCAGAAACCAGGGAATTCATGGCACCGAATGAACCATTTAGACCAGGATTATAGTTTTGGCTATTTTCTTCCCATCTGTTCTTTGAAATGTAATTTGTTGTATTCTGAAAAATATTACCAATAAAGTCTGTTTGTCCTTGCATGTCTACTCTGGAATCTTCTAAAGGTGCTGTGAGAGAACCCGTAGAGGAAAAATCGATGGGGCTATTAACAATGTGAGAGGTAGTGGAAGATATATTGCCTCTCAAGGTACTGGAAGGTAATCGATCATGTCGGAAAGGTTCACCGATTGGCAAAGAAGGAAAAGTGGACAATTGAACTGCACCCTGCCAGTTATCATCACATCTACTATGATTCAGAAAATTTGAAGAGCCCTGGACACCAACATCAAAAGACTCCTGATTCAATGAAGGCATGCTTAGAGAAGATTGGGTCACCAATGATCCTCTACTCTGATTTTGTTGTGGGTTCGCTTGTAATATCGGAGGGCTGCTTGTGGCACCAGATATGGTGTTGCTCAAGCTACCAATAGTCACTTTGACATCCGGGAAGCAACTTGCAAGTGTAAAACCTGCTGTATCACCTTTCTGATTAAACTCTCCAATATGGTTAATGGACTTCATTTGTAGTTGCTTGGGCTCCAGTGCTGATGAAATCCCTTGAAATAAATTTGTACCCTGGTTTGTTGGTAAGAGACCTGGCTGGAGCAGCCCAGAAGAAGCTATTCCCTGTAAGGTTAAACCCCCAGGAGAGTTCAATCTACCAAGAAAAGTCCCAGATGGATATGATGAAAGAGAAGTGGTTGAAAGCCTTCCTGGTCCATGCATAGAGCGAAAATCTCCAAATCCATCAACTGAACTCATTTGCAAGTAAGATGAGTCTTTAGCACCAAATGCAGAAACCATGTTGCCTTGCTGGTTTCCTCCACTACTTAGTCTTTTCAGGTAAAGCCTAAATTTCTGTAAGAAAATATAAACAGGAAGCTTCAAAATGACTACAGCAATAAAACTCTTTGAAATTTTAACACAAGTTCGGAATTTCATTAAACACGTCTAACTACTTGTTGCATAAAAAACCAAACCTGGTCACACTCTAACTACCATGTGAAACAACAGTTGAATTAACATTTCAAATTTACAAAGATGGGCCTCGTAATTGTTAAGGATTTGCCAAGTTTTCCACATTAGTGTTGAGTGCACAGTTGCAGAATTCACACCCAATATACATCCCATTATGGTGTCACCCCAAGCACAGGTGCAGAATTCACAACCATACGCATCATTTCTCATGGAAGGTAGGGAAGCAAAAAGGAAATATCACTACCTGCAAATGACTTGCAACGTTTTCCCTTGTAAGCCCATCAACATTCATCAGGTCAAGTATTTTCTTTGGAACAGCCTCTGCAAAAGATTTACAAAAAGCAAAGGTAAATCAAACGGTATTAGGATTGGTAAGTATGTTAACAGAAAAACAAAAAATATTGCTTCTGAGTTGAGGAAACTCACTGTCAAGACCCATTTGATTAACAGCAGCGACAAACTTCTGATGCAAATCAACAGACCAGACAACTCGAGGCTTCTTCTGATTCCCAGATACCTCATTATCATCTCCATCTTCACCCTCTTCTTCATCCTCATCATCTTGGTCCTTACGTTTCCTATTTAGTTTTCCATTTTGATCCGCACTACCAGTTGATGTCACTCCTTGTTCCCCTTCTCCAGCACCGTCATCACCCTTGTCTTGATTTGGGGACCTGTTTTGGTCCTCGGGATACCATTTCTTTCTCCTGATTACATGTTGCCATATGTTTTTGAGCTCCTCCATTCGAACAGGTTTTAGCAAATAGTCAACAGCACCATGTGTAACGCCCTTGTATACAAACTCTTTATCACCATGAGATGATAACACTGCAACAAAGTTCATGTGGGAAAGAATTATATTCAAATCCAAAGTATACAAGGATTTAAGCCAATTTTCATCTATTCCTTATGTGAAGACTACACAGTAATTATAACATACAAATTTCTTAAGACCAACAACATAGCCATTATAAGAAACACAAACAACAAAGAAGCCCAATCTAAGTTAACATGCTTTATCAGAGTTCAAGAGATCACGGTAAATTGTGAAAAAGAAAGTGAAGATCATTTACCACCTTACAAAAATAGTATTTACTTACTTATGACGGGTAGGTCCATTTCGAGCCCCACGAGTTCAAGGAGCTTAAAGCCATCCATGTCTGGCATGTTAACGTCACTGATAACCAAGTCATACTTGTTTCTGTTTTCTCTCAACATTTCCAGAGCAGTGACTGCTTGATTGGTAGTTGTAACTGCAAACACCATACGTAAAATGTAAGAAAAGAAATCTGAATTTGAACGAGATTTGACAGTAAAAATTCAAAGTCCCATATACTATAATTTAGATTCAAATTACATGCACTCCAAAATTCAGGAGTATAATTGAGTAAGAAAACCCGATTACTAGCAACAGCCCTATAAATCTGCCAATCACAATTAAACAGAAAAGAAATAATATTTTAGTTCTAATAGAGGGAGTTAATGAACAAACAATTAGAATTAGTCCAAACCCTCTAAAAGGCAAAAAACTGAAACTCGAATGGACAGAAAAAATGAATTACAAATTCAAACTATGCATACAAAGACAATTCAAACATATAATTCCGCAAACTCCAGTCAACAGCAAATTAATAAAGCAGAACAACAAAACTTAAGAATACAACATATCAATAGTTAATACCACACTTTCACAAACACATGTAGAATTTGTTAAAAATCAAAACTGTTTACTAAAGAGGCAACAAAAAAAAATTGATAAATCATGTTCCAAGATTCACACAAGAAGAACGAAAGAGAAGAAAAAATAACAGGTTGAAACATACCCTCATACTGGCATTTACGAAGCAAATTCTCCAAAACTTTGAGGCAAATTGGGTCATCATCAACAGCTAGAATACGCATTCCAACAGGAAACTTTTTTTCATTAACTGAATTACCACCCCTTTGGTCGTCTACAGCCATCATGTACCAAACAAAAAGCACCCAACCCAGAGATCACAAAAAAAAAGAGAAAGAGCTAAGATTTTTATGAGAACTTCAATTAAAAAGATGTGTTCTTTAAGCCTTTCAGACAAAACCCAGATGGCAAAACAAGAGAAAGAGAGAGATTCAATGGCGCTGGATCAGAACAAGAATCGGAGAAACGGATAAAGAATGGAAGATAGTAATACCAAAAAGCTGTACAAAATAAGACAATGATGGTGATGGGCCAAAAGAAAGAGAGGGAAGGGTGTTCCTACCCAAAACAAAACAGAAATCTATAACTAGTTTTTCCTCTCTTTTTTCCCCTTTAAGTACACACACAAACTCCCCGTCCCTCCCTGCCCTATGTATTTGTCTTTAGCTTTTTCTTCTTCAGTTCTCAACAGAACACAAGAACCTTTCACTTTTTCTTGCATTAAATATTTTTGTCATTATATATGATAATGGGGTTTTGTTTATATGAGCCTCTCTCTCTCTCTCTCAAGCTTTTTTATTTTCTTGATTTTTTTATGGTAAACTTCTTTCTCCCTTGTCAGAGCTGTCACCATATGTGGAAGATGTGCAAGACTTTTGAGGCTTTGATAATGTGAACGTAAATGTCAAAAACATTTGCAAATGGTAACCATGTTTGTTGCTATGTGTGATGTAAGCGTTGATGAATCAAGACCATCCATCGATGATTGTGGGCCATTTGGAGGATCAAAGGATGGGAATTTGGTGGCATTGGTTAAGGTGAGGAGGGAGGGGTCCTACAGAAGGATGAATGGATTAATGATTATTCCTATCATTTAAGATGGTGACTCTTTTGGTAATTAAAATTGTACGGTGATAAAGGGTGCTTAGGTTCGTTAAGTTTTGATGGACACTAATGGCGATCAATCAATGACTACATCTTCTTCCTGTAAAATTTAAAATTTGAATGTTTAATTTAGGGAAAGTGGCATGATGAGACATAAATGGAAATTAAACAATAACGCCGGATGGAGAATGTGTTTCTTGCACTCTTTTGGAAATAATATATATATTTATTTAAAATTAATATTTTTTAGTGTTTTGAAGTCGTTTTAATATATTGATATCAAAAATAAATTTTTAAAAAATATATATTATTTTAATATATTTTCTAATAAAAAATGCTTTGAAACACAATAATCATAATAACAATCAATGACTTCTTCTTTGTTAAGACATTCCATTAATGAATTTTTTTTTAATTAAAATTTTGTTCTTTTTATTTTGTAATCACGGACAAGTAGTGTTGCCTGTCCGGTTTTCATATATCTAAAAAAATTTATTTTTTTAGCCAAAAAAAATACCTAATTTAACTCTCGAAGACAAATTATTTACAACGGAACTGGAAAAAAAAATTAAACTCTGAATACATAATTAAGTTTTTGTTTTTAGTCTTAAATATAAATGTAAGGGGTATTCTCCTCCTAATTTTCACATATAAGAACTAAATTCATCTCCAATTAGTTCTTAATCATGCCATTTATACACAAACTAGTACATTCATATAAAAATAATTTTATGGATATTTAGCATATAATAACATAAAAAAAATTCAACACATGAATAACATCTTTGTATAGTTTTAGTAGAGTTAATGGAAAACATGAGTAGTAACTGAATATGTCACAATCAATAGCGATATGGTCAAATCCGAACGGAATCCGGTGATCAGTTGGCCTTTAATTAATTGCTTGAATGATACTGCCTTTTCTAGTCTTCCTGAATATATATATATATATAGCCTCCGTCAAGAAAATTACTTTTATTGATTTTGAAAGGCAAACGATGGGAGAGGCTTATTAGGGGAAATACCCGTATGGGGTAATGGTCTTTATAAAGATGATTTAGCCTTTAATTTGTATCCATGTAGGAATAGAATAGCATTGATACCAGCTCTTTCTCGTGGAGATGGATTATTATTTTTTTATATAAAAAATTGATGTTTAGGTGTTAAATTGAATAAAAAATGTAAAATATTCAGTCTTTGTCAACCCGAGTTAACATAACAAACTTGTAATCATGATAATCAAGGTTGAGCCAACCTGAAATATCTTACCAAACTCGCGGTTCAAATTATGAGATTGGAATAACTCGATAAAAAAATAAGGAGGATTATAAAACCTTTAAGAAAAAATAATTTGTGTTAACATTTTAAACCCATGACCCGGGTTATTAGACATGAAGCACTCAATCTGAAAACACAATGAAATTTAATTCCTAATCAATCAAATATTAAAATATTAAATGATGAAATTAAAAAAAAAATCTATTATACGAAAGAATTTAAAAAAAAAACATAACAATTAAAAGAATGAGAATCAAAATTAAAAACAAAATAAATTTTATATTTGATTAAAAGGTGAAATTGAAAAGAAAACAAATTTAGTTAAAGAATCAAATAAATTTTGAAAGAATGAGGATCAAAATTGACATAAAAAACAATGTTTTGATTGAAGGGTGAAATTGAAAAGAATAATAACTACAAAAAGGCCAAGAAAAAAATAAAAAATAAAAAAAATGAGAATTAAATTGAAAAACATAATATCATCAATATAAATTAAATGATGAAATTGAAAACTAATAAAATTTTTACAAAAGGATCAAGTAAAAAATTAGAAATCCAAAGAATAGGGATGAAATTGAAAAATCTAATATTTGATAAATTGAGATTGAATGATAAAATTGAAAACAAATAAAATTTATTCAAAATGGCTAAGACTAAAAATTAGAAATCAAAAGAATAAGAATTGAAGTTAAAAATTAAAAAAAAAAAAACAAAAGGGCAAAATTGTAAATTTCAGGGGGTGAGAGAAAAGAAGAAAAAGAAAGGTCTACTAGCAACAAACTAGACCACCATCAAAGATACACACCACACCAATACAAAGAGGACACGACGGTGTTTTCAACGAGACATCGTAATGGATTTTTTTGGATGTCAGGAGACATCAAGGCTTGGGCGCCTCTCATTCACCCCTAGGTGTGTCATAGGCTCCTGTTCTTTTTTCTTATTTAGTTAAAAATCAAACTATCCCTCGTCTGACAAGTTAATATCGAAAAAACCTTTGGGAAAAGATGAAAAAAACTCTTAAGGCCATTTTGATTTTTTTAACCTCCAATGACATTTTGGTCATTTCATTATGCCTTTTATTTAAAAAAATATTTGTCCAAATACAAAATCTCCCCTTACCTTAAATAATAATCATGGAAAGATCTATTTTGAAAGTACCAAAATTCCACTTGATGCTAGTATTGAAATTTTTACTTTGAAGGGCTTTATGGTTTTTTCATTGTGCATTGAAATGGAAAGAGACATAATTATCCCTAATCAATTTGAAAATAACTAATGCGTCTCATGAAAAGATCTTAATGCCCATAATAGCTAGTTATATTTTTTTTAAGTGTAAAAATATTATTACACTATTCCAGTGAACAATGCCAACGAGTTTACCTCAACAGTAATTTTCCAACCAGTTTTAGCTTTAATGAATAATGATATTTTGAAATATCTATACTTTTATATTTTTTATTTAAGTATTTAAATTGATTCTTTTGTTTAAGTATTTGCACACATAAAATTTGATTAAGCAAGTACTTTCATGAGCTTTTGTTATAAATAACTTTACACACTACTATAATTTTCAAATTTATCGACGGAATTTCTTGTCGGTATTTATACTAACAGTTCATTGGCATAAAATTTATCGACAAGCTCATGGACAAAAATAATCCATCAGAAAAACTCTCATATGTGATTTATGGTATACTGGTGAGTCCATCAATAATAATTTTATAGATAGATTTACTGAAGAAGATAGCACGCCAAAAAAAATTTACCTACTTCATTCCATCGATATTTCCATTACTTAATATAACATGTCACCAACAGAAAAACCGTATGTCATTCCATCAGTGATTTTTTTGTTTGTCGATATTTTTATCGGTGAAGTTGACATATAACCATCAAATAGATCCTCTGTTATTTCGTCAATAAGTAAATAGTTGCGGTGATATTTGTAGTAATTTTTTTTCAACTCCTCATAATATACCAACATGCTTAGGCCGTCAGTAACCCTGTCAGTAATAATTGAAAAATATTTTTTTAAAAAATATATATATTAAATATAAATAGAAATAATTAAAAAAATTAAGTAATATAAAATTCAAATATTTATTACAAATTTAAACATTTATAAGTTCAAATACAATTAATTTAAAATAGAAGCGCTAGAGAAGGAGGAAACGGGTCTTTGTCTAAACCGTGAGGGGAATAAGAGATAGCACATATACCACCCATTTATGATCTCTTCTACATTACCGATTGACAGAGTTCAGCCGTCTCAACACTAAGTTATTCATAAATATTGAGATCTCTTCAACAATATAAGTCTCGCATATCGAAGCCTCAACATGCGCTTTGTTTTTTACTTTTTTTTAAGGTTGAACAAGTACTTGTATGAAATTAAATGAACGTTTTGAATTTTGTTTTTTTTTTATAAAAGACAATAGAATTTTAATTGCGATGCATGTATAATCTCTAACCTCTTGAATGGATATATCCATCTATATTGGACCGAACCTCCATATTTTTCCTCAAATGGTAGATGTATTGGTAAATTCTCCATTAAGTCGAAGAACGATGGAGAAAATATCATCGTTGGACGAGCACTTGATTTAAATGAAAACTAAGTAAGCCGTTTAGACAAAGACTTGGTTGATTAATTGAATAACAAGTCACTTATTTAGATGGAGAAAATATCATCTCAAGTTCTCAGATTGTCTAAACGTTATTCATTCCAAACCTCTCCATGTGTTGTGTCTGTAACTTGTTGGAGCATATATTTTTAAAAAAGTGACTGATCTTCGTGAATGCATCTCATATCCTTTTGACAATAAATATCAATAAGCTAATGGAAGGAGTGTTTTCATAATCACGTGGCAGTCATGACTCTTCATTCCATACAATCTGCAATCCTCATAAACCAACATTGATATGTTCGAAGTATATCCATCAGGAAAACACGGACTTTTAAGCCATTGGTAGACAAGATATTGTGCATTCTTGTCTAATACAAAGCTGGCTTTGGGCTTTGCGACTCATGACCCATCATAAACCACCTCTATTTTTTTACGATGACAAAACAAATATATATATATATATATATATATATATATATATATATATATATATATATATATATTTATTCTAGCTTTGATTTCCCAATAAAAAAGCTCCCAGAAAATACTTCGCTTTACCTAATTATGGGTCAAACCAAAACCAGAAAACTTCTACTTACTGGAATGAAAACCAAACACAATGTCACTATACTCTGACACCATATCATACAATTCTTCACCCAACGGTAGTGGCGGTATAACATCCCCTTCAACTCTGTCAACAAAGAAGTCTTTTATGTTCTATCTGTACTTGTGATTCATTAGCAAGAACCGTCCATGACAATAAAAGAAAGACACTTTACTACTATTTGTTAACATGATGGCCTTGTTATTTTTCATATAGTATAAACATGCTAGTCCTATATGTGTTCTCCAACCAGAAACCATTCCATACATATGAAAATCATTTATAGTCTATATCAAAGTTACCTTTATTTGAAAATTTTGTTTCATCAATACATCATATGTCAAAGCCCCGAAAGACCATAATTGTTTTAACTTATCAATCAACGGATAAAGACAAACATCTATAGTCCAACCTTGACTATTAGGAATGAGTATGACTGAAGATAAAAACATGAACTCTAGCCTCTTACACATCCCTGGTGGCAAGTTGTAAATCATGAGTATCATCGGCCAACAAGAATAAGAAGTAGTAAATAACCCGAATAGATTGAATTCGTATGAACATAACTCAAGAAGAACGTTCCTTGATTCCACTGAAAATTAAGAATGCACCATATTAAAAAAAAAAAATTAGGCTTTACCATCGAAAGGGTGTATCATCACTCTATCCACCGCATCATGTGAATGATTTCATGTGAAATGCTCATTAGTTTTTTGTGACATGAATAATCTTTGCAGCCTAGGTGTGATTGTGAAGTATCTAAGTTTTCTATGTGCAACAAGAGTCATTCCCTTATGGATTTTGGGTTTATAACGAGCATGCTCATATGTTCTGCATTTAATCAACTCTGTATTTTCAAAGTATTATAACATGCAAAAATTTAGACACATATTAATTTTTTAGTATCCTAAACTGAGGGGTTTCATCATGGATTTAGCAGTATAAAAGTTCTCTTTCGGCTATTCCCTTGGTAAAATGCTTTTCGCTCATTCAATAATTTTGTTGTAATTGACCTTACTCAACCTATGGTCTAACTTGATGGTGAACACTTGTACAACAACCAATAATTTATTGTGACTTGTGCACCCATCTCATAATGATTCGTTGGAATCTTTCAAAAAATCAAAAAACCTGGTCGCAACTGCATTAGGTTCTTCATCTACTATTGGGCATTGACCGGTATAACCCCGATTCATTTTCATCGCTTCTGTGACCATATTTATATAAGGATTATTATTGTCATCTGCAACTTTATGCACGTTGTTAGAACTAGAAGTTGACCCAACCATTTTTTTTTACCATGGTCTCATGAAGAACATATGGTTCTTCATGTGCAAACCAACATAGTTATCTCTTCATGAGTCCTTTTTGTAAAAGATGCATCGTTATAAAATTTAGATCGAGAAACTTTTTATTTTTACACCTCTTACATGAACATCTAATACCACCTCCAGTAATATTTCTCGGATTAGATGGTGTGTAATTAATAAAACCCTAAACCTCATTACAATTATTCATCCTATGTGACCCTTCGAGTAAATCTCGATACATCCATGAATGATCATCCATTACTTATATTAATATATAGAATATTGATGACAACATGTGTTAATTAATTACATAAACTAAATAAATAACAGAACATGTATTTGACTCAAATTTATTCAAACTATTTTAATAGTACAACTAATTCATTATCAATTATTTACATAAATTTAATTTTCTATACATTTACTAAAAATTCCAACTCAACAATAAAATTAACAAAATATAAAACGGACCTGTTAAATAAGCCATTATTTATTTCATAAAAAAAACCCAAATCACAAATTCAAATTCAATTTCATCAATTTAAAAACAAATATAATTTTACAAAATCTCAAACAAACCCTAACATGTACACATCATACAACAAATTTTTATGGGAAAAGGCTATAAAATAAGTAAACACCCAAACAAAATGCATATACTACAAAAATATGCAATAAAAATTAACATTTTAAAATTAAGTTCAAATAAAAAAATAAATAGTTTATATTTTCCTTACTAATTAATCGAGTTTATATTTTTCTTACTCATCGGTTAGAGTTTGATTTAGGTAATGGTAAAAAATTAAGAAACTCTAACTAATGAGTAAATTAAATATATGTTCTAATATAATAAAATATATTAATGATATTGCAAATACAAAGACACATGAACAAAATATATTGTAATATTTTTAAACTTGACGAGTTATGTATACTATATTAATTCTAATATAGTAGATACAAGACTAATAATAAAATAGATAGGTGGGCAAAGTAAAAAAAAAAAACAATTGTCAACATGTTTCATACTCGCATGAAAATTTGGATTAACGTACAAAAGAGTGGTTCTCAAGTCATTACATCATAGAAAAGGACGAGTTGTTTTTGTAGAAATCCAACTCATTTGAGTTCGACAGTGGCGGCATTAGCAACATCTTTATTTTCAGCTTTTGTAAAAGAGAAAGAAATGGCATAATATTGTTTACTAAATTAATTTTCAATATATAGATCAAGTTGCAACTCAGGAGAATAGCATAATCTATCCTCAACACTACGTACTAACTCCATCAGAATCACCAAATTACTCCGACGAGTCAAGTGCGACTCAGAAGATGAAGCATTTCCTGCCCGGAGAGAGCTCAACAACAAATGAATATCGGTGAAAAAATGCATGAAGTGACATATATATCCTGTTAACCGTGAGGCTAAAATAGGGTTGTGTGATGTGAAACACTAAAGAGCTCCCGTTAATTACTTGAATTGTATAAATGTGAAATTATAATAATTAATGAGAATATATATAATAATTAATGAGAAGGCCGGAAATGAAAGCCATATTCCCAATTTATAAATGTGAAATTATAATACAAAGGAGGAGTGAAAATGATAATAAAAAATAAATAAATATAGTCTCATTCCTGTGAAGGTGCATGGTGTGAATGAAAATAAAGGATGAGGATAAAGTTTTTTTTTCTTCTAAAGAATGATATATTATTTGTATTTATTGTATATCAACTATATATCTTTATTGATATTTGAAAAATATTATTTCTATTATCATCACCGTCTCCCTCAAAATTAATTATATAGATAGTCACCATAATCGATGATAATGATTATATTTTTATTTATTATTATTATTATTTTATAATAACTTTTATACCATTACTATCACATTCTTTGATGGTGGCATCGATTTGTTTTTTAAAAAATATATCATTTTTATTTCATTTTTATTTCTCCATTTTTATTTCATTCATAGTATCCTCACATCAATATTCAACACATTAATACAAAATCCTTCCTGGATATATATCAAATTATTTTCTTTATATTGTCCTCCAAAATCCAAGCCGTGCATGAATGGTATAATTAATATTAAGTTTT
>Ga0325405_1001375_pt1 | contig 24701 bp, 12 predicted proteins | sample PopdelMetagenome_21_FD_205663 | JGI IMG/M metagenome (GOLD analysis project Ga0325405, IMG submission 205663) | Populus deltoides microbial communities from Bellville, Georgia, United States - Xylem-Control-R2 | ecosystem: Host-associated > Plants > Phyllosphere > Stem > Wood/Secondary xylem...
ATAGATATATATATATTTTTTGAATAACATAATTGATTTAATTGTAAGGTCCCACACACACATGAACACATAAATATCTAAATTATTTAGGTAAAAGAAGTTAGCCTAATTTATTTAGGGAAAGAAATTGAATATTTAGTAAAGCAAATAATATATCACCGATAGAAAAATTATATGTCATTTCATTGATGATTTTTGTTTGTTTGTTAGTATTTTTTCAGTATTTTTTTGGTAAATTAGATAAATAACCATTAAACAGATTGTTTATTATTTTGTCGGTGAGTAAACAATAACAATAACATTTGTAGTAATTCTTTTCTAACTCTCTAGAATATATTAATGGACTTAAACCATCAGTAACCCCATTAATAATAATTTAGAATATTTTTTTAAAAAATATAAAATCAATGACATTTGTAGTAATTCTTTTCCAACTATTTGGAATATACTAACAGACTAAGCATGTTAGTAACTCAGTCAATAATAATTTCAATATATATATATATATATATATATATATATATATATTTTTAAATCTATTAGTTTAAATTTATTTAGGTACCACACACACATGAACACATAAATATCTAAATTATTTAGGTAAAAGAAGCTAGCCTAATTTATTGAGGGAAAGAAAGTGAATATTCGGTAAAACAAATAATATACCACCAACAGAAAAATTATATGTCATTTCATTGGTGATTTTTGTTTGTCCGTTAGTATTTTTTTTGATGAATTTGACATATAACCATGAAACAGATCGTTTGTTATTCTGTTAGTGAGTAAACAATGACAATGACATTTGCAGTAATTCTTTTCTAACTCTCTAGAATATACTGATGAACTTAGACCATCAGCAACCCCATTAATGATAATTTAGATTTTTTTTAATATTAAAAAAATAAAAAATCAGTGGCATTTGTAGTCATTCTTTTCTAATTTTTTGGAATATACCGACAAACTAAGCCTGTCGGTAACCCCGTCAATAATAATTTTAAATAAATTTAAAAAATCTATTAAAATAAATTAAATTAATATCAAAATGAAATATTTATTACAAATTTAAACATTTATAAGTTCCAATACAATCAATCTAAAATAGAGGGGTTGGAGGAGAAAGAGGAGGGAGCGGGTCTTCGCTGGAACCTTGGGGCGCATAAAAAGGAGCACATGTACCACTAATCCATGATCTTATCTCTATTACCAATAGACAAAGTTCAGTTATCTCAGCTCTGAGTTGTTCATAATTAGCAGCAAGAAAGGTTGTTCAAGCTTGAACTCGTTGGTCTAAAATCACCTTAAACTCTGAAGTTTGAGCACTCGGAATCAATTGCGAACATTCAACGGTTGAAACACTAGGGGTCATCAACAAGTTCCTGGTCTTATTGTTAGAGAGACCATACACATGATTTCTGTAGGGTCCACCAGATAATTTTTCTTCCACCACAAATCCAAATTGAGATTTAGATGGGTTGAAAGATTGTCACCATACATCTCCTTCAATCAGGTGTTATATGTATCCTCGAAAACAAAACTTAAGAAAACAAATAATTGAAAACCAACATACCACAAAGTGCTAAGCCCGACTATCCACGAGTTGCTGTAACTCTTTTTGGTGGTCATTAATCCGCATGTGCGTTTTCATAAAAAGCTCAATCGGGCTTGGCTCGCATCTAAGAACCGTAGCATGCAAGAGAAAATTGTTGTTAGTTAAATCTATTTATAAAAAAACAACAAATAAATAAATGGATGTAATAGAAAAGGAATCTAACCATCCGGTTCACATGTAAAACGAACAGAATGGACCTATCGATGTACATGGTAACAAAACTGTGAACACACCGATTCTGGTTCTCTGTATTAGAGGGTAATCATCGCACGAAATATTTCGACGACATGTGCTGAATATATTCTGCCCACACGGCTTCCGATACATACGTTGGTCTAAAATCCTTCCAAACTGTTACCTCTTTTCAACCTGGAAGCTCTCATTCTTTCATATATTTTGTAGCTTTGCTTTGTACCTTGTACCAAAAATCACGCAACTTATATGGTACAAATGAATTATCTGTTAGTTAATGAAAAAAGTTGAATAAAAGGATTAAAACCTTTTATCTTGATTCTAATCTTACCTAGTTGTAACGTGCTTATCTCAAACCCTCCTTGCAATAGCGTTATTAGCTCTATCTCATTCAAAAATTTCGTTGCAGTTAAGGTTTGTAAATGAATTTTTTTTATTAATATTAATAAACTAAATGAATTAATATAAAAAATATTTAAGTTAATACTAACTTTAAATCTCCCAAATCATGCATCAATCATAGGTTTCCATTCAGAATGTTTGGAAACTTAATTCCATTGAAACAATGAAATTTCTATTTATGATTTCATCGTTGATGTTATGGTTGTGGCAGACTCAATGTGTGAAAACCTAAAATCACATTTCTTAATTGTATGTAATTTTCATCAATGATTTCCTTGTCATTTAATAATAAATTAACGTCATTGTCACTATATTAAAGTTAATTTTGTTTGGAAATATTACATTATAATTTATGGCATTATACATTCATGTGGTGCAAATTAATCGTGTTACACATCTCCATCACAATCTTCTATGTTGATTTCATTGTTATCATTATCTTCATTAATTTATGTATGTCCATTGGTTCTCAAAACATCATTTAATTCCTCAACATCAACATCAATCAAAGTATTCTCGACGACGTGAAAATTTAACTTTTCTTCTAAGTCATTAGATAGAGCAGCTCGATATGGATCAACTAACTCATCAAGTTGAAAGATATCATCTCCCGTAATTAATTCATCGTTGCTATCTTGAACAATTTAGACATGACCCTTGAGTTTGGTTTTTACTATAGATAACCAATTAACTCTTGAACGATCCTTTCTAAATAAAAGAGTATAAGTGTCATAAAATTGTTGGCATTGCATGATGAAAATAAATACATTATTGACATTTCAGAGTCTAACCTTTGTATTAATTTGATCAATTATTTATATATAAATAATAATTTGTCATAAATTAATTTCTGAATGTATTTTGCATTTTATTTTCTCATGCATTTACAATAACGACGAAAGTCCTCTTTTAGAAAAATTATACTAAATATTCACCATAGAATTCAACATCATGGTTTAGAAATTCTTTGCAGTTCTTATAACGATGGTAATAATATCTAAGATTTTTATTAATTGATTTCATTATTTTTTTTCATTGGTGAAATATTCTTTATAGATTATTTTAAAGTTAAGAAAAAATAGATCAACTTCTTTTATTTTATTTGAATCTGAGCATGCATGTCAAATAAGGATTTTGAAAATCAAACCTTTTTTATATGTTAGACATAAAAGATGATAGACATAAAAGATGATAGACATTGCTGTAAATTTTCATATAACAGTTGTAGAGGAATGAGTTAGCTAACATTTGGCATTGGCCTTGCTTTAATGGTAGTTATAGAATTCTAGATATAGGCAAAATACCGTTAAGAGGTCAAGTTGTTCGTAACAGGACAGTTTGGTGATCAGAATTAAAACTATTGTTGGACATAGAAGATGATAATAATTGCTGTAACATTTCATATAAAAGTTGTAGAGGAATGAGTTAGCTAACATTTGGCATTGGCATTGCCTCAATTGGAGTTATAGAACTCCAGAAATAGGAAAAATACCATTAAGTGGTTAAGCTATTAGTAACATGACAGATTTCACTACCTGACTTCTAACTAGTTTTAGAATAGATGATCAATAACCGAATTTTAGGCAACCTTATACATGAAAGTTGTACTTAATGATGTTAAATTTCACTAGGATTTGGCCTCGCCTGAATTGAAGCTCTAGAATTTCATTTAGGGACTACAAATTACAGACTGGTCATGTTGTGAATTGATGGATAGATTTACATGTGTGTAAAAGACGAGTGATTTTAGGCATGCTAATGATTCATGTTAAAATTAATTCTTCCAAATCATGGGAGATGTATATGTCAACAAAAGAAACATATAAAAGGCTCTTGATGAAAATAGATGTTGAAATTTCATTGACGCAAAACTAAGTCATAGATACTGAAATCTTGTTGATGCAAAACTAAGTCAAGGACACCGAAATTTTGTTGACGTAAAAAAAAACTGAGTCATGCGGACACTTGTATATTGATTTACTAACTCTAAAAATATACTTGATGCGTAAATGTATGTTATGATAAGGAAATGAACATGTATAGAAAGTATCATATGTATAATAAATGAATGTGAATTGCCGATAACATTTGGCTTGAAGGAATCATGACCAAATACTTCTTTGTGATTCAGGAGGAGCGACCAGGATTGGATCTTCTGTTGGAGAAAGTCACAAGACATGTGGAGCAGGTATGTGGTTTCCCTCACCTTTACACTTATGCAATTTAAAATCTTCATGATGAATGCAATTACAATAATGTTATGTTCAGTATAAATAAAATCTGGTGTATTAGTGAGATTAGCTTCGACTAATGACATTCGTGATTGGATTGCCGGGTAATGAATTACAAAATTAGCTTTGGTTAATAGCATCCATGATAAGATTGCCAATAAATGAACTACAAGATTAGCTTTGGCTAATGGTGTCCACGTTGGGATGCCCGAGAATGATCGATAAGGCTCGATTCGTAAAGGGTATCCGTGGTTGGATGACCTAGAAAAATTGATAAGTATAATTGCCTAAAAATATCCAGGTTGGACTATGCAAAGTTGAAGATCTAGTAAAACCAATTAAACAAGGTTTCTAGGTTCATGTAAGAAAATAAAAGTATTAAATTAAGAACACGTAAATGATGTCTAATTGGGTTTTAAATGATTCCCGAGACATTTATAAGTTGCTAATTAGAATTCCTAAGAAACCAATAGAAACTTATGCTTTATCTGTATTCATTACATGATCATTTATAATTTTACTGTCAATATAATTGTATGTTTATTAGTTTGTTTTTGTAACAGGTCCATCTAATACCCAGAGAGCTCATTAGTTTTTAGGATTCTACTTTGTTAAGCTTATGTAAAATTTTAACTTAAGCATAATAGTAATAACTAGATCATGCAGTATGCTTTTGTGTAAACTCATATATATATATTGTGTGGATGGATTGTATGAGGTGTTGAGTATTCATGATGGAAATAAAGTCTGGAACTGTCACACCATGTTGTGATGGATTGAATGGGTAAATTGGAAGTAGTCGATAACTTGGGACGTTCTATATACAAATGAAACTCTGCTGAAATTTCGCTAGAATGTTTTACAAAAAAAAAATTACCCTCATATTAAAAGCATATATCGGGATCTTTTAGCGTTGATAGAATCGAATAATTGGGACTGTTACACGTCATTTTGGTATTTTTAAATTGCACATTAAAATATCATAAATACCTTTAAGAATAATACATTGTTGGATGCCATTGAGGGGTAGTCTTGTATTTTTAATTATATGGTACATAATAAAATAACCTATTTGCCCTTATATACAAAAATATTTTGATTGTCAAGGAGGGGTGTTTTAGTCTTATCATTGTTAATTGCACAGTAAAAATTATCTCCTTACCCTTGGGGTTTACTATTTTTGTGCCTTGGGTCTAAGGGTATTTTTGTCATTACCTTATTGGTTTTCTCATTGTTATTGGGTTAATTAAGAGGTATTTTTGTCTTTTAATCAATTAAACGTATTTTCCAAAAACAAATATCGATGACATGTGTTGAGCACGCATTAGTTGCTCCGTTGTCTTTGAACGGCGTATGCAGATGAATTTGGTTACAAAAAAATCGTTCTAAAGCATTTTTAAATTCACCTTGGTGTCTCCTCCATATAAAGGTGGCACGAGTACAAAACCTTGGCTTCGACCATGTTTCGAAGTTGATTTCAATTTGAGTTTCATTGTTAAGCTCGTATTTGGAATTTCACGAGTTACAGTTTGGAAAATTAATCAAGTATAAGGTTGTTTGCTATGGGTTGCTTTTTTTATATCATTCTCTTCTGCTAATGTTTTTTCAATTTTATACTTCGATATTTATTTTATTGGAGATTGGCCTTTGTTGTATATATAGATGCTTTCTATGTCCTTTGTTATATATGTTTTTTTTTGTTGGGTTATGTGGGTTCTTTTTATTTTTTGTTCTTTGTTAAATATTTTTTTTTCAAAATAAATTTTATTCTTGAATTAAATATAATTGATTGATTTAATATAGTCGGATACTCATTTTATTGTGTTCTGTTTGGTTTGATTTTTCTGGGCATTGCTCTAGCCACCTATGCGACTTCTTTCTATGTCATCTTACATTATTTTGTAGTGAGGTTTGAACCATCTCAACAAGTTCTTTTGGTCATAGTTGATGTCAATGGTGGAGTGGAGTTGGATATACAATGATCTTTTCTTTCTTCTCCTTACAAGCATGATATTGATAACTCATTTTTCTAGTTAATTATTATAAAATATTTTTACGATTCGTTAGCTATTATTGTCTTTAATTAAATCAAATTATTAAATTAACCAATTTAATTAAATGTAATCAAGTTATTAAATGTCGGTTTTCCTTGTTTTTTGAAAAAAAAACACTATCGTTATCTAACCATCCATTTTTTATTTGTAAAAACAAATTAAATTGATCCACAACATAGCTTGATTCCTGATATGATAGTGATCTAAGTCCACATGTCAACAACCATCCAAATATAGTGTTGTTGATCCATGCTAGCATCCACTTGTTAACGTGGATGTCCGAGTTAGTTTGCGCGCACCTCGACTAATCCCACGAATCTTGAAGTTAACGATCATGTAAGCCTCTAGTGGCCATGAGGTTTATAAAACTTGAATTAGTGATTTTTAGAGAACAAATCTAAAATCTGATCAGTTAAACTATACCCCTCAAAGTTTCTTTAAAGGTTTGATAGTACGAGTGGGGCATGAAGGACTTCCAAGTCGTTGGCTGTATTCTATCAACTTTAGAGATTGTCCTGTCCTTAAATTTTTCCATTTGACTAGATTGAATAAAAATCCAACCATTTCTTATTTGATATATGTTTTTCTTTACTTTCTAGGAATATATAATTTTTAAAGATGTTGCTCAATTGAAGCAATTTGGTATTCAATTTCTATATCTTGAATAATTTCATGATCAAAAGAATCTATATGTACAGACATCTCAAAGGTATTGATCTAGAAAATGATCTAAATAATCTAGATATAAAGTTCATGATGGATAAAAAAAAAATTAAGTTAATTAGAAGATTGTTGATTAGAGATTGGAAACCTTTTTCCTCATGATCAGCTCGAACTTTTGAGTGATTCAAGCCATGCTTTGAGTTGATTAATTATCCTTTTTTTTCACATCTTATGAAGTATAAACAGGTAGTGAAAGGGAAATCAAGAATTATACTGGATTGAACAAAAAATATATATATATAAAGGGTCAATTTTTAAAATAGGATGCCCACTCCACCATATACAAGTCGCTGGCAAAGTTCCAAGCCTTTGGGCCCAGTTTCATGTAAATATCCCATGCACGTTATGTGGCAGCAAATAGAATGGTCAATTTGAGAGTGTGGTTACAATAATTTTTTAAAGTGTTTTTATACTGAAATATATTAAAATAATATTTTTTTTATTTTTAAAAAATTATTTTTAAAATCGGCACATTAAAACGATTCAAAACATAAAAAAAATTAATTTTTAATAAATTTTTTTTTTGAAAAGTAGGTTGGCCTGCGTTTCCAACCTAAAACCTTTGAAAGGTCCTTTGTATTGTGTTAATATTTTTATTAAAATTAAATTTTTTATTCAATCAAATGATAATAAAAATAAACACACATATTAAATTGATTTAAAAGTAGAAAAAATATTATGCAAGGTTATACATATTATGTTATTTGAAAATAAATATTTTTTTATTTTTTTAAGTCCTTATATACAAAAAGATAAAATAAAAAATCATTGATGAATTAAAATGAGTTTTCAAAAATTAAAAACGAACAACACCATAAAAAAAAAACTCTAATCCAAAAAAAAGTTAAATCAACAAAACATAAACCACAAATGAGGGATATTAACTGAGATATAAATTAAAAAAAAAACACATAAAAGATACCAGTAAAAAAAAGCAATATCTAAAAAAAAAAATTTGGTTGTTATGGCTTAACTCGTTAAACTCATGACCATACCATGAACTCAACCTGGTTCAATTGTTTTTCCCTTTAAATATATATTCAAATTTTAACCAAAAACAATAATTAGACTCGTAACCCGAACCATGACCTCAACCGGGCTTAATATTTGTTTCCCTTAAATTTTAGAAAAAACAATAAACCCTTAACTTGGACTATGAACTCAACTGGATTTAATAAAAAAAATTTCTTTAAGTTTATATTCAACCTTTTTAAAAAAATTAAAAACACATAGCATGATCAAAAAACAATTTATATCAAAAAAAAGTTTAAAAAGTAAAAATAAATCACAAATAAGTGATATTAAATAAAATATAAATTTAAATTATCTAAAAAAAGATACAAATAAAAAAAATATCAGAAAAAATAATTATTATTCACTTATTGTAATTTAACTCATTAAACTCATCTCTCTAGAACTCAATTGGATTTAATATTTTTAATTTAAATTTATATTCAATCTTTTTTTAAAAAAATTAAATCCGTGACCGGACCTACAACTGAGACAGGTCAAGTATAGTGCTGTTGATCCACGCTAGCATGAAATTGATCTCTTGTGATGTCATTTAATTTCATTTATGGGAAAATATGAGCTAACCAATCAATCATTGCCACATTCCTCATCTTATCTCCTTCAACACCGCCACTCTATCCCATATATATATATAAAAGCAAGCATCTAACTCTATATATATATATATATATATATATAGAGTTAGATGCTTGCTTTTATATATATGTGATTAGATAGACAGCATTAAGAAGAGCTAGCTAAAAATAAGAGAGATACCATGAAGAGCCTTTCCTTGTCTGCTCTAACATTGTTGTCGTTGTTCTTGACGATGATGCTGCTCAACACAAAAAGTTGCGGTGCTAGTATTTCACTGCCGGAAATGGACGGTGACGTCCCCTTGTACTCCATAGCTGATTCCAACTTGGATTTGGAGTTCATGATGGATTCTGAAATCAACAGGATTCTCGTTCCCAGTCTTTCTGGCCCTGGCGGACGTAGTTTGAAAGGTAATCATCCAGTGTTTGATAGCAACCCAAATAATCGATACAACGTGGGTAAGGGTTCTAATAAAGCGGCTAGGTCGCCGTACTTTCGCGGCTGATAGTAGTTTCTCTCATCTACTAGCAGTTATTCCATGCCCTTGATATGTACCTATTTTTAGGGAGTTGTTAATTCCCTTTCTACTTCTGTCATTATTATCTTGGATAAGAGAAAGACAATGGGGGTATACAACCATTAGGAATCCATTGTTGTGTATAAACCTAAGATATTAATATGGCATTACCATATGTAAGAATGTTTAAAGTTGTCATTTTTAGTAATCTTGGTCTGTTGTTGTGTGGGGCTTTAAGCTTGAATTTGATTTGTTGAGACTTTAGGGTCACTTGTTTGATTTATTATAGTTGTTTAATGCCATTCATGTCTTAAAAAAAAAAAATTGAGGTTGTGATAAGATGTCATGAGCATTGTGATAATCTATTTTTGAGTTATTCTCTAAAATTCATTTTTTTTTCAAAACAAAAACCAAAAAATAAAATAAAACTTGACAATGTGGAGAAAGAAGGTCAGAGAGGATGCCAAAATAATACATAAAAATCAAGTTGTAATTTTGAAGAAAATTCAAAGCTTAATTGTACCTCATCATGCCTAAAAATAGAACTTAATAGAAAGAAGGTTGGGGAGGATGCCAAAATTAAATTAATATTGGACGGATTTGCATAAAACTAAAGTCCATGAATATAATTAAATTTTTAATAGGTCAATTTAATTTAATTTGAATCCAATTGAAGGATTTAATTAAATGGAAGGACTTACTTATACTTTAAATGGGTCAAATTAATTTTATTAGGAGCTTAATTGATGAAAAATTAAGTTTGAGAGCCCAATTTGGGCTTAATCGAGAATATTGGAATTTAAGAGACCAAATTTAATTTTTACCAAGTTAATTGATTGAAATCACGAGCAAAATTGCAAAAAAAATTAAAATTTTAAGGTCAATTTGAGGTCAAATTGAAAAAGTTTGCAGCCAATGATCATTTTGCAAAAGACATTGAACTATAGGGGCTTAATTGACAAAAACTGAGGGTGAAATTGAATAAAATTGAAAGTTTCATGGTCAATTGAGGGTCAAATTGCATAAATCTAAGATCAAGGATCAAAGTGCAAAAGCCGCTGAAATCTGGTGTTCAAATTGAAGTTCGGCAGGAGGTAAATTGTACTAAATTAGAAATCTAGGGTCAATTGGGGGTGCAATTAAACTAAGTTAAAAGATGGAGGACTATTGAACTTTGGCAAAAATGAATCAAACGACGTGTCATCTGGTGCACTGTTCATTATCTTCTTCTTTTTACACATAAAAGTTGCTCAGGTTACCTCCTTTGCAGGTGCATTTAATGCCTCTAACATTCATCAAATTTGACAAAACATGCATGCAAATAATCACCTGACATTTCTCTTCAACCTGGAATAGTCCGTTCAAGCTGATTGACACCACAACGGTTGTGGTGCCGACCTAAAATATCCAACCCAACCAATCATTTTCCTGCAGATATGACAGCTCACAATGCACACTTTGAACCAACGGTTGAGATCCATTCCAGCCGAACCAAAGGCCACGATTTGGCACAATTAAATATAAAATATCCATCTTCCACCCCTTATAAATAAGGGTGGATTCCATGGCCAGAAAAGGAAGAAAATTGGGTACAAAGTTGGCCAAAAATCAGCCCCTTCCTCGGTTTCTGCACATTTTTTCTCTCCCTCTCTCTTTGTTGTTCTAGCGGTCGACCGCCGCCACCATAAGCTTGTTCATCACAATCTCCGCCAGAGGGCGCTAGCCCAACCACTTGCCGCCCACCGGGAGCCACCGCCGCTCGCTTCCTCTCTCTCTCTCTCTCTCTCCCCCCCTGCAGAGTTGTTTCTTCTTTTTTCTCCCTCTACCTCCGACCACCAACTCCTCTATCAATGCCGCCACCAACCTCACGCCAACCCCTCCCTGTCAAGACCAGCTAGACCTCCAGCTAGGCACTCCGGTGCTATGTAGTGTAGCCTATCAATTGCTGCAACTGGGTTGCTATATACAGAATGAGAATTCGTTATGCATGCAGCATAATTAATTAGCACACTTGTTGGGTCGGGCAAGCAACCATGTAGGCCTGGGCCAGAACTGTTTTGGTTCGGCCCGGCCTAAAAAGGAGAAAAAAAAGATTTGTTAGGCCGAGATCAGCCCAACCCAACCTTTTTTAGGTTGAGTCCGGCCTAGTTATCTAGACCAGCCCAACCCATGTATTTTACAATAATAAAAAAATGAAAAACAAAATTAAAAAAAAAATCCAAAAAAAAAATTGTGATTTTCTCACATGTTTTTCTATCAATTTTGGATAATATCGGGCTGTATATTTACATTGTAAGATATAAATCTAGTATTGAAATACCTGGTTTTCTTCGAAATATTTCTAAAACAAAATTCAAAACTTTTAAATTAATTTCTCTTTTTAGAAAACAAAAATAGAAAAAAAAATGTTTTGTTTTCATGCATACGATCAAATCCTAAAATGTTTTCCATGTATATTTTCATTGAAAAAATTTGTTTTTTTCTCATGTTTTAAAATGTAAATTGGATATTATAACCAGTTTATGATTATCCATTAAGATTTGGTCAGCATGTCAAAAACTCTTTACCAATAATTTTTTTTAGGGATTTTGATATAGACTTGGAAGTGTAAAACTACACAGTAGAGTACACTCTCAAGTACTAAAGATATAAGGTTTAAAATAAATGCGATTCTAAAATTTTGGATTTTAGAATGGTTAGAATTTAACCTAATAAGATATAGGCTCTCATAGAGAAAGATCTACCTTGAACCTTAGACAAGAGTAATGAATAGATACTTACCTAGAAAAATAATCAAACAACAATGCAATTTATCTTACGTATGGTACACTAAGGGTGATGTGTAATCATAATACTAGATAGTGACACCTGAACATGAACCTTAATCATAATTTTATTATTAAACCCAAAACATTTTCCTTACCAACAACACGCACCTCCTTAAGAGGCATAATAAACCTCATCGTTGCCTTCATCATCACGTTACACCCACGACAAGTAGCAAGGAAAGGACTTAAAATGTTTTTGGCTTAAATATTCTGATACTAACGTTTGATGACCCTACGTGTATGATATTGCTCTTGCTTTGTGTAGGTTGCTGATGTGGAGACTAAATTACACATTTTTAGTATCTTATGTTCATAGTGATAGGGTTTGGAAGCCATAACTGGATCTTATAGTTACTGTTTGTTTCATTTAATTGTGTTAATGTGTTTGTGCTGCATTGGTATGGTTTAGTTTGTTTTCTTCAAGTCTTCCCTAAGACTAACTAAAGCAGGTCTTCTAAAAGACCTATCTTTCATCAACCTATTTTTGGGTCCCCGCACAAAAATAAAAATAAATATATAAATATATAGCTGGAAGAAATTAGAAAAATAATAGGAGGTTGGAGCGCTCAGAAAAGGATCAGAAAATTGATTAAGGAGGTTCAAAAATACAAGGATTGAAATTTTTTACATTATATACTTGAATGATAAGAGCCTTGTGGGAAAAGAAAATTTAATTTGAAGAAAAAAGTCCAAAATTGGATGTTTATGGACTTAATTGGATTTTATTTAAGGTTTAATTGAATTTATAGAGGGTTTGATTGCAAGAAAAATTAATTTTTAAGTCAATTTGAGCTTTAATTGGAAGAAATTAAAGTTCTGGGGTCAAATTATAATTTTTGAGAGTTGATTTGGTTAAATCAGGGGCTTAATTGCATAAATATTGAAGTTTAATGGCCAATTAGGGACTTAATTAAGAAAATCCGAAACCAAGGACCAAATTGGAAAAGGCGCGTAAATATAGGGGCTATAATTAACAAAATCAGGGGCCAAATTGAAGAAATTGAAAGTTTATTGATCAATTGAGGGTCCAATTGCATAAATCAAAGGCCAAGGACTGAAGTGAAAAACGCGGCCAACTATAGGGGCGGAGACAGAAATTGAAAGGGATGCAATTGAAATAAACAAAAGATAATTAAGGGCTGATTTGAAATTTGACGCATTCTGGCGCCTTGTTTTATTTAAATGAAACGGCGCGTTTTGTCCAAAACGACGCCGTTTCATGTTAAAAAATAAAAATAAAAATCAGAAACGACACTGTTCCTCTTTCTTCTTCCCCTGAACGTGCAGCAGGGGAAGAAAGAAAAGTTTTGTTTTTTTTGGCCTCTCTCTCATGCCACATGCCTGCCAAAACCGACCCCCCATGCACCCTCATGATGGAAAAAACCAAGGGAGCCGCGCCCTGCCAGCCCCACCCATTGGCCAGCCAACCCGGTGTCGTGGCAGGGCAGCAAAGCCCTGCTCCCCAGGCGCTGCTATAGGGCGGCAATAGGGATGCCCCCGCTCCCTTTTTGCCCTATAAATACTCCACCACAACGCCAGCACGCGTGGAGGGAGAAGGAGAAAAAGAAGGAGAGGCATAGAGAATTAATAAAGGAAAAGAGAGAACAGCACGAACTGAAGAGAGGAAAACGGACCAAAGAAGGAAAGAAAACCGGGAAAGCCATAAACAGGAGAGGGACTGTGAGGGTTAGAAGAGAGGGAAAACGAATCGAAAGGGAAAAGAAAGAACTAATCGAGAGGGACAGTTAGAGGCAAAGGAGAGTGGATCGTGAGGGTTAGAAACAAAAAAAGGGGTGCTGACGGGTTCGGGTCTTGGAAAGAAACATCACTTAAACTGGAATAAAGGGAAAAGGAAACGCAGCAGAAGAAGAGGAGGAGAACGGAGGAGAGGGGAAGAACAGGAGCCGCTTTCTCCACCGCCAGAAACAGTAAAGTTATTGCTTGGAGCTGCCGTCCGTGAGCCACGACACAGCTACCGGTCTCCACCACAGCACCGCCAGCGAAGCAGTTCAACCAGCAGGGCACCGCCTCCTCCGCATCAGGTACACTTTTCTTCCCCTTGTATTCATTTTGGTTTTCTGCGTTTTCCTCCTGCATGCAGAACGTTCGTTCTGCATGCAGGAGGATGGGGGGAAAATAATTCCCCCCACTGGTTGATCTTCCAGTGCTGGGCCAGGCCGGTTCTGGCCCAGCACTGATGGGTTCCTTTCTCTGGGCCAGACGGGTTCTGGCCCATTTCTGATGTGTTCGTGGGCCAGACTGACTCTGGCCCAGCCCGGCTGTTTGGGCCAGGTCTGGCCCAGACGGAAATATAATACTTTGTTGGGCCGAGATTGGCCCAAATCCCTGATGGGCCGATATCGGCCCACCCCTTTTTGGGCTGAGTCCAGCCCAGTTAGTTGGGCCGGCCCAGCCCAGCCCACCTAACATTATTTATTATTTATTATAATGTTTTATATATTATTTTTGTATAGATATATATCAAAAAAAAAATTAAAAAAAATCCTGAAAAATCCTTGAAAATATTGTTGATTTTCCTGCATATTTTTATCAAAAATGGTTTAATATTGGTTTGTATTTTTATACTGTAAAGATACAAATCCAGTATCAACAACATCGAAAAGGTTAAAAAAAAATGTGTTTTTGCTTTCAAAAAATCTAAAAGATCCTTAAAAAAATATATGGTTGATTTTTCGGCATGTTTTCGTCAAAATTTCCTAACATTGGTTTGTATTTTTATACCGTAAAGATACAAATCCAGTATTAAAATACATGGTTTTCGTCAAAACATTGCAAAACAATTATAAAAACTAAAAAAAATATATTTTATTTTCATGCATACGGCCTAGTCTCTCCAAAATAAAGAAAAAAAATCATCACATCATATTTTCATATAACAAAAAAAAAGATATATATGTATTAGCATGCACTTTGGTTTTAACAACAAGTTTGTTAAAACCACGAGAACTAGGCCAATATTTCAAAAATTCTAAAAAATCTTTTTGTCTTCCTTTAGTATTGGGAATTACGAATTTATACGTAAAACGTATTCCTGATATTAATATATATTTTTCCTAATAGACGTTAGAACGGTTAGGTTTTTACCCGATAAGATAAGAACCTCCTTACTGAGGAGGACTTTTCTTAAACCATAGACAGACCAACAACTAGAAATACGATAACACCTTAGCTTTTTATCAGACAATCAAACAATGCAGCTTACCTTAGGTAAGGCGTATTTGGGGTGCTAATACCTTCCCATTACGCAACCAGTCCCCATACCCGATCTCTGAGACCAGTTAGGGTTCCTAGTGACCAAAATACTAGGTGGCGACTCCCATTTCATTTTCGACCAATAGACGACAAGAATTTCTTGTCTCCTCATATTTGCCAAATAAGTTTACATTTTAGATTTAAAGTGGGAATCATATTATTTCGCCGCGACGCGCGGGTGACGTGCGACATTAATCATAATTTTATTATTAAACCCAAAACATTTTCCTTACCAACAACACGCACCTCCTTAAGAGGCATAATAAACCTCATCGTTGCCTTCATCATCACGTTGCACCCACGACAAGTAGCAAGGAAAGGACTTAAAATGTTTTAGGCTTAAATATTCTGATACTAATGTTTGATGACCCTACGTGTATGATATTGTTCTTGCTTTGTGTAGGTTGCTGGTGTGGAGACTAAATTACACATTTTTAGTATCTTATGTTCATAGTGATAGGGTTTGGAAGCCATAACTGGATCTTATAGTTGCTGTTTGTTTCATTTAATTGTGTTAATGTGTTTGTGCTGCATTGGTATGGTTTAGTTTGTTTTCTTCAAGTCATCCCTAAGACTAACTAAAGCAGGTCTTCTAAAAGACCTATCTTTCATCAAGTCCTGTATTTTCTATATTGTTTTCTTTTATTTTCAAAATTGCATCTGGTCAATACCTATAGAATAGTTTCCATCTTGTATTTTAATGTGTTTTTAATAATTACTAGTGTTGTTTTAGCTTGACAACATCTTATTTCCTTCTATATTTCATTCTTACTTATGAATCTACCAAGACATGAGTATTGTCTCATTTATTTTTTCAATAAAAATAATCAATACCAGCATACATACATTTTTAGGCTTTGGAACTAGTTTGCAAATTCCAATTGGTCTCCATCCACTTCAAAAAGGCTTATTGAGATGACATTCCATATCAAAACAACAAACTCTCATTTATTTTTAAACTGTGTCTGAAAATCAAATGTATTTAGTCATTTATTCATAGTGTTTTGGGTGGAATAGATTTAATATGAGTCATTGTCTTGAACACTAATAAGGAGTAACACCTCTTGTCTTGGCTTTAAAAAATAAGAAGTAAGTTACCCAAGTCAATTGGTCTAATATTCATCAGTGACACTCAAGTGTTAATTGGAAGTATTGTTTAGTGAACCTAAATGCATAAACCAAGATAGACTCATTTACAATGTGTGCATAACATCTAACATGCAAATGCTCATTTGATAATACATTAATTGACAAATCTTTCATCATATTCTTCAAATATAAAATAGTTACATTATTAGAGCTTGCATTGTTTACTGTAAGAGTTAAAACTTTATCAATCTCCCACTCTAACAAACAATTATCAATAACTTTACCAATTGTCTCATCTATATGATTAGAAAGTTGACAAAAATTGAGAATCTTTTATGCAAATTGCATTTATTATCAATCCAATGAGCTGTTAAGCAAATATAATTAATGTTTTGGATTGATGTTCATATATCAGTTATTAAGCACAATCATTAACCCCTAAGAGTTGTCCTTAATCTTTCCTTCTCTTCAACATAAACTTTCAAATAATCTCTCATAATAGTGAAATAAGAACCAACGTTAAATTTAGGTTGCCTTGTTCTAGAAAATAATCCAAATCCCTTACCCTTCATAAAATAAAAAGACAACTCATCAATTATAACTATTTTTTCTAGTGTTTGTCTGCATTCATCATAATTATAACCTATTGTTTTAAAAAATTTAACATCTTGATCTCCCGATTCACTCTTCTCTTTCTTAAAGGTGTGTTTATTTTTGCTTCTGCTTTTATGTTTGCTGTAGAGCACAACCCTCCAAAGCAAAAAAATACAAGAGCAAAAGCAACAAATTCATGTTTCTACTTTTGTGTATTTTGCTTTTAATGTTGTACCTCATCACTCAAAGCAAAAGCACCACTAAAAGTAAAAGTAGTAGAAAAAACAATCATGCACTAAGTTCTAATACCATACCATTTTACTTCATATCAACCATAAAAACAAATTACGTACTTTCAAGTGGCTCATGTATTATTTGTGCCTGACATGCATAATTTTTCAAAATAATTACATGTAAATGCATAAGTTATAATACCATAGCATTTCACAATAGCTGATGAAGAACACAGCATAGAACCAGTACCCGATGTCAAATTTTGTCGGCCACCGACATTAGAACACAGTACAGTGCCTTTCGTTTTGTCAAGAGAAATTAATTGAATAGTGCTGTTGATCCACTCAATTCATTCGAGCATGAAAGGGATCTCTTGTGATGTAATTTTTGATATATAGGAAAATATGAGCTAACCAATCCAGCGTTGCCACATTCCTCATCTTATCACCTTCAACACCGCCGATCACTGCCACCCTATCCCATATATACAGAGTTAGCTGCTCGCTTTTATCATAGATTAGCATTGAAAGAGCTAGCGAAACATAAGAGAGATACTATGAAGAGTCTTTCCTTGTCTGCTCTAACATTGTCGTTGTTGTTGATGATGATGCTGCTGCTCAACACAAAAAGTTGCGGTGCTAGTATTTCACTGCCGGAAATGGACGGTGACGTCCCCTTGTACTCCATAGCTGATTCCAACTTACATTTGGAGTTCACGATGGATTCTGAAATTAACAGGATTCTGACTGGCGCTCAGGCCCGCAGTACAACCGGAGGTACTCAAAATCCTTCGGAAGCATTGATTAATTGCGACCGAGGTAAACGATAGTGCGTGCCTCATGGTCGTTCTAACGGTGCCTACTTGTCGGTGTACAAACGCGGCTGCTAGTTTCATTAATCTACTAGAAGACTAGCAGCCCATGCGTGATGGAGGGAGGTCTCTCTCTAATATGTACTTTTTTTTAGGGAGTTTGTTAAATTCCCTTACTACTGCTGTTATTATTATCTGGTGGATCGAGTGGGTCTTGAATTGAATCATATAACTCTCATGGTAGAATAAATTTGCGTTAAACTTCAAATTACGTTACTTGTGGATGAGAATTCAATATATAGATATAAAGAAAAGTATTGTCACGGAGAAGAGATAATCACACACAAACCTTTGAGAGGCTGGGGAGACAGAGGGGGCCATGGCCACCAAAGGAGCAGTTTTTTTTCTAATTTGTCCAATTTAATCCGAATTAAACATTAAACTTTGACTCTCTTCAATCTCATCCCCAGAAATGTTTGGTAACACCCCTAATTTTGCGTGTCTTTTACGGATAAGTTTTTGGTTTTAAATTTTTTTAATTTCACCTTTAATTAACCCCTAAACTTTGATTTGCTTGTAATTTCACCCCTGATTTCATCCAATTAATCATGTAAAAATTAAGTTTGGTTCTTTAAAATTCCAATCTTTTCAATTAAGTTTTCAAACTTAGTTTTTCACCGATTAAGTTCTTAGTAAAATTAAGTTGACCCATTAAAAGTCTAATTAAGTCCATACACTTAATTAATTCTTTTAATTTCGGTCTAAATTAATTTATAAACTTAATTCAACCTTTAATTAGACCTAAGATTAAATCAAATCAACTTATTTAAAATCCAATTAGGTCCTCAAACTTAATTTTTATGCAAATTTGTCCAATATTCATTTAAGTTAACCTTGAATTTGTATTACTTTTCATATTTAGGTCTTTAAATGGTGCAATTGAGTTTCTAAAAAATTTTAAAGATCCATTTTGGTCCCTCCATCTCTTATGTATACATGTAGATCCCTCTTTTTTATATTTGTATAAAATAAAAGATAATTTTTAAGGTACCTAAAATTGGGTTGTGACATAAACCATTTAAAAACCTTGTCATTTAATACTTTTTATCCTCCATAACTTTATCTTTAATAAGACAATATTCATCTTCTTGTAGTAATCCCCTATACTTTTATGCCCTTGAGTTAAACTCTAGAATCTCTAGAATAATTATTAATAATAATATCCAAGAACAAACTTTTTTTTTTCATGATTGCTTTTATCTCATTCAAAGTCTCTATGGGTCTCTCTCAACTCTTTCTTCTACCTAAAACAATTTGATCCAACAACATAATAGCATAGTCAATAAACTGAGTAACAATAAGTTTTACCTTCGTTTTCTCATAGTAATGGCAACAATAAAAAATCAACCATGTTTTTTTCTTCTATTTCAAATGTGTTTTATAATTGTTTTTGCTCTGAAAAGTCAAAATCTTCATTTTAATTCAAATCATCATGAAAACCGTCCTCCCTATCTACTCTCTTATGGTTGGAATAATCATATGGCTGAACTACCCCATGTTTGTGAGTCTTATATTACAAAAACCTAGCACAATGCTCATTATCAAAATCCTCAACCTCCTCATCTATATTTTTTGCTATAGACTTCTTTGAAGGTGAAATAGCTTATCTCGTCGGCCTTCTACCCTCGATACCTCTATAAACTATCCCATTTTGAAGGCTAATTACTTTAGTTCTCAATCTAGCCATCATATTCATAACCTCTCCAAACCAAATTTTTATTATCTACAATTGTTGTTACATAGCCAAATAATCTCATTCTGAATTATTCTTATCTTTTGATTGTAATTGTCATACCTGGACATCATGGCGACCAATTAAAAAAATTTCATGGAAAAAAAACATATATTTAACATCTTGTTCTTTTAGAAAAATATTTAGTTCAAGGAGTCACCTCATTAGGAACCCTAACTAGTCAACAGAGATTTTATAATACGAGACTGGTTACACAAAAAGAAGATACTATCACCCCTTAACCGTCCTACCTGACATCGAACAAGATCTTGAAAAAACATTAATATTAATAGAAAATATATCATCATTTATTCTCTCACATGTTTACACTTAATAAATATCAATGATCTCATGTTTCATATAAATTTTTTGTTGTTCATTATAACAAGCTTATTTTTCATTATTTATCATTTCATATTATAAATTTTAGTTCTTTAAGAAACTAATTTACAGCAAATTAAAAAAATTAATGACTTAGTTAAACAATTCAAAATAATATATAGTCTCAAGAAGCAAAAAAAAAAAAAAACTATTAATGCAAAACTACAAATAGAAGATCATGAATAGAAAAAAAAAATTCTTGTAAAATATAAATGATACAAAGACAAAAAAAAAACATTAAAAAATTAGAAAAACTAATAAAATAAGATTCAAATAATTCAAACTAAGTAAAAACACTATGTTTAGACCCATTTTTATGTATCAAACTTGAAATCAATAACAAAATATTTTTTTATGCGAAGCTTCCTATTATGTTTTTTTTTATTTTAAGAAATAATCCAATAAATTATGTCTAAATAATCCCAAAACAAAGAAATGTCACAAAGATATCCCAAAACTTAACAATTCTCATATATGAGTTGTCAAATTCCCTTTTTTTTCATTTATCTTTTCGTTTTCTTTTTCTTTAATTGTATTCAACTATATCACAAATAATCTTCCTCTTTTTTAAATTTTTTTTTCTACAACTAGGTTCTAGATGCGAGTGACAACGATGAACTAACACAAAAACTAAAAGATAAAGAAATATAATATGATTTTAGCATCTTACTCTGATGCCAACTGATTTGAACTCCATGAATATAAAGATTCAAAAACTTATAGTCAAACTGATCTTTTAAAAAAAATTAAATTTAGACTTGTAATTGAACACAATGATAATCTATATTAAAACACCAAAACTAAATCTAAGCTAAATAATCCTATCTATAATTCTTATTTATTTCTTCTCTCTTCTCTTAATCACTCATCTATTATCACTATTGCTTTCTTGATTTTTCTTTGGTCAACATAAATATAAGCTCTCCTATCAATATATTTACGGCAGCATCTCACAAATAAAAGCTCTCCTATTATTTGTGCAATATTTAGTGGGGTGCAGTTCCTCTGTATATGAAGGTGAACCCCCATAGCATCAGAAGTCGTCTGCGACACTTGAATGGAATTTTTGTTGAAATTTTATAAAGGATTTCCATTTAAGAAAGTAATTTTTTTTAATTTGAATATAACTTTAAAATGTTAGTTTTTTTTTTTTATATTTTTATAGTATATGTATTTTGTTTCTGTGTTGACTTGTTTTATTATTTTTTCTCAAACAAACTTGTTGTATGTATTTAAGATTTTATACATGTTATGGCTTGTTTGACAGGTCCGTTATATATTTTGTCGATTTTATTGTCGAGTTGTAATTTCCATAAAAGTGTACAAATTTGTATCCACGTAGATAATTGATAGTGAATTAAAAGAAATATTAAAGTAGGTTGAACAATCTTGAGCTAAACCAATATTTTTGCAAATTTATTTAGTTTACATAGTTAATTAATACATGTTGTCATCATTATTTGATATAGGTTTGATAGAAGTGATGGATGATCGTTCATATTCATGAATATATCGAGATTCACGCCAAGGATTGTGGAGGATGAATTATTGTAATAGATTTTAGGGTTTTATTAATTACACAATATCTAATTCGAGAAATATTAGTGGAGGCGGTATTACGTATTTATGTAAGAAGTGTAAAAATAAAAAGTTTCTCGATCCAGATGTTGTAACGATGCATCTTCTATAAAAATGGTTCATAGAGGAATACTTGTGTTGGGATGCAAATGAAAAACCAATTATTCATCACGAAACCATGATAGAAAGGATGGTTGAGTCAATTTCTAATGTTAGCAAAGTGCTTGGAGTTGTAGATGACAACAATAATCCTTAAAGGATAATAATTATAGATGCGATGAGAATGAATCATGACCATGCCGATCAATGTTACACACGCACCAACAATTTGGAGGCATTCACCTTCTTCGCTGTGTTTTCTATATTATTATTATCCTTATAGTTATCGCCTGAATCAACCATGCTTTGAGTTGTTTAATTGTTATATTTTTTTATTTCATATTAAGCATAAACAGGAAGGTGGTGAAAGGGAAATTAAGAATTATGCAGAAGTGAACAAAAAAAAAAGGGTCAATTTTTAAAATAGGATGCCCACTCCGGAGTGAAAACTGGAATATCAAAGGCAAATACATGAACCATAGTTTGGTATCGTTTGGGCCCAGTTTCATGTAAACATCTAATGCACGTTATAAGGCAACAAATAGAGGGGACCAATTGGAAATGGAAGAAGTGACCTTTGAAAGGTCGTCTCGTCTGTGTTGTGTAGTAAGTGACCTTTGAAAGGTCGTCTCGTCTGTGCTGTGTAGTAGCAAGTGACCTTTGAAAGGCATTAAAGACTTCCTTCCAAGTCGTGGCATTATGCAATCAATAGTTTGGTAACGTTTAAGACATCAAAGGTCGTCTGTGCTGTGTAGCAGTGACCTTAGAATTGTTTTTTAAAAAAAAAACAAATTATGGAAATATATTGGTAACGTTCGTCAGATTTTTCTTCCATAACATGTGGACCTTTCTTTATTGATTTTCATAAATTTAGATATATATAACTAGTAAATTCACGTTGTTTTATCTTATTAATTTATACAATCATTTTAATTCTTATTTAATATTTGTTTTTCTTATTTTCTCCACAATATGACTTGATAAGTTGGCAAGGATAATAACATGAAAGCCTTACAATGTTGTTATCAATTTACTATTTTATATTTCAGAAAATAATAACTTGAAATTCTTACAATGTTGTTATCAATTTACTATTTTACTAATACCATATATCTACACATGCAATAAATATATATTTTTATTTTTTTATTGTAGGTAAAGAAAATTGTATAGTACTCAAAAAGTAACTTATAAAAAATGCTAATAATATCTCCATTTAAAATAACTTTCTCCTAGAATTAGTATCAATAATAAGAAGAATTGTTTTTATAATTAGTAATTAATTATAACTACTAGAATTTTTAGATTTACCGATGAAATTTTTTGTTGATATTTATACTCACAGTCTATCAATACAAATTTTCTCGACGAACTAACAAATAAAAATAATCTATCAGAAAAACTCTCATCGTTGATTTGTGATCTGTCAATAATAATTTTACTAATGGATTTATTAATGAAAAAAACATGCCAAAAAATATCTAAGATTATTATTAACTGACTTTATTATTTTTTCACAGGTGAAATATTCTTTATAGATTATTTTAAAGTTAAGAAAAAATAGACCAACTTATTGTATTTTATTTGAATCGGAGTATGCATGTCAAATAAGGATTTTGAAAATCAAATCTTGTTCTTATATGTACAATATTACAATTTGGTTTTAACATATTGATTAAACATATTATGATAGGAGTAGGGAACAAATTTTTTTGGGGGGAAAAATCAGCTTTTTTATTTTGTAAATAAAGAGTTGCTTGTATGGAGAAAATCTTCTCAATCTATTGATTTCCTTTCATCCAAGTGAGCCGAATTTTGAATCAGATAGCTTGAGCATCCCTAACTTCTTAATTACTAAGCATGCACTTGTTCATATTGTTAGCTTGAAATTGTGGTGATCTTGCGGCTGAGTGGCCAAATAACATGAAAAATTGGTTCCAATTAATGCTGAATATGCAGAGTACTGCAATAAAATCATTCTATCAGACACACTAATTATCACTACCAAAATTATTCAAACAAGCAATGCATATATATATATATATATATATATATATATATATATATATATGAATCGATAGGTATTTCAGCTAGAAATCTTTGTCTTGAGGCCTATATTAACTTAGCATGCTAACTAGCTTGCTTCTCATCGCCCCTTTGGGTTCATGATCTCAGAGAACACAGCACCAGACATCATTTTCTCCGACTCGTTGCTTAGAAAACTTTGTCCGTCGCTGCTGCTTGTTGTTGCCATTTCCAAAATGCGGGAATTCACAACTAGTTCACTACCAGTACTAAACAAATTACTGCTGTCATCGATTGAGGAGCCTTTCAGAGGAGTCTCCATGTCAACTTCTTTCTCAGTTTGAGCCACTTTGACGTACTCTTCCGCGCTCTCCTGCAGTTGCAATGCAAACTCAAGACCCCAAACCACATCGGTCATCGATGGCCTTTCGATTCCATTGTCGAGCAAGCATTTCACTGCAACATCAACAAAGTTTTTCAGACAATCTGGTGAGATCTTTCCATCCAGAAACGGATCAATGATTTCATTAATCGTTCCGTTGCTGTGGCTCTGTCTAGCCAACTCTGCTAGACTTGCTGGCACTGCTGATCGGTTTATTGCTGGTCTAGCACACAATACCTCGAACAACACAACCCCAAATGAATAGACATCAGATTTTTC
>Ga0325405_1001382_pt1 | contig 24663 bp, 15 predicted proteins | sample PopdelMetagenome_21_FD_205663 | JGI IMG/M metagenome (GOLD analysis project Ga0325405, IMG submission 205663) | Populus deltoides microbial communities from Bellville, Georgia, United States - Xylem-Control-R2 | ecosystem: Host-associated > Plants > Phyllosphere > Stem > Wood/Secondary xylem...
GCCCCCCCTGTATGCGGCACTTGCACAAAAACTCATGCCTTCAAAATCTGCTCCTCTCACATGCTTGAAAGAGTTGAAAATCGTGGACCATGCAGACACATGCAACAACCCACAATAATGCGAGCAGGAAAATTTCTGATAAGATAGCTATTTTCACCTAGTCGTCTCTTACGGTGCTCGAGTACTCATTCCCTTCTTTTGGCGAAGTTATCCCAGAGGAAGCACTTGATGAGGAATCACTAAAGGAGCTTGATCCATTCTGAAAAATATTTGATGCTATAGCAGGGTTTCTCCGAGGATCTGTAGTCATGGGTTTCTGCCCCTCTGCTAGTCTTCTGATAAGATTCATAATAGTGGGAAGGAACTTCGTAGATAAAGAAAGAAGCCCGGGAAGCTGTGAAACATATCGACCACGAGTTTAGAAAGCACGCTCACAAGTAATTTGAACAAGCACGAAATTTTAAAAGCCAGTTTGGAAAGTTTGGTGGTCTCCGTTAAGATGCTAGTTTCAAGGGTTAAAGGAATTTGTTGAAAATAAGATGTGCGTGGAAGAGGGACCAAAAATGAGACTGGTTTGAAACTTACAGCACCATTGCGGAATTCGCCTGAAATGTCTAACTGCACCCATAGGGCTTTAATGAGTAGAAAAACAGCAAAGACGCCACCCACGTACAAAGGATTTCTGCCACCAAAAAGAATGCCAAAGTCAATAATATCAGCAAACAAGGGATATAATCTGTCACCAAAAAAATTAATTCCACAGACATGTTACCTCAAAAGAGTCATAAACTCGTTAAATCCCAGCACAACCAAGGCAACGATTGCCCATGGGGGTGGTAACCAGTTGTTATTATGTTTCTGGGCTTCCTAAAAAACAAAGGATAAATCAATGAAGCATCCACACAAACAGTGTGTTCATTTACCCATTTATCTCAACCATAATGGCACAATAATTGAATTCCAAGAATTAGCAATGTAACATTTACGACACATAAAACACTCGACGCCACACCATAAGTGTTTTGACTGCAAAGCAGAATGTAAAGCCATTAAATTGCTCGGTACAGTGACAATACTTTATTTCCAATTTTGGTATTTATACAGTTATCCAAGGCCATGATATGAAGTGTGGTCGTATATTTTTTGCACTGCACCTGCCACATCCTGTAGCATGTTGCTACCTCTGAACTCTTAAGATCCAGATATCACTAAATGTTCAGCATTTCATGCAACTGACCAATTGGGACTAGGATCTCAAATTTTATTTCTTTGGACAAGCCTTGTCCCAGGCACAATTCAGTATACATGAAGCACAGAAGTGCAAAGAGAAGAGTACACTATTTTCTGTCTATATGTTGACAATCGTAATCTGACCACCATGTAAAAAGATAAAAATACATTTACATACATAATGATACATGTAAGGATACTGTACCTGAGCAGAAATGGCCTGGGTGACAGCATGCTCTGTCTCAGACTTGAATTGCCTCCACAAAGATTTGCACTGGACAGGCGTGATCAATGTCCTTGAGGATGGAATCTGCAGTAGAAAAACCAAATCCAGGTATAAAACATGCTTTATGGTGAAGAAGAGGCCACTAGCATCGGCGCATGCAAATAGAGGGAGAGATCTTAAGCAACGATTAATACTCTGGTGCCAGTACGGGGGTATAATGCCCATCATGCAATTCCCAATTAATTTATCAAAGAGATGCATTTGTAGATATCCAACATATATCCTCTGCACCAGTATAGCAGACACCTTTGTGGCTATATATCTATGTGTGCACTATCTATGGGATCCACAATTACAAGTCCCACCACCATGTTCTGGGAAATGCAGAATTAGGGAAATTTTTTGATCAAATTACTAGCATAAAAACAGCCAATTAGAATTGAAGACCTAATTCATGCAAACACCATCTGTAAATTGATATAAAAAAGTTCATAGAGTTGCAAAAAAATTAAAAGAAATTTCGGGAGTTTCAAACAATTTATCCTAGAAAACTGATCTAGTATTTAGGTCTCTAAAAATTCATTTCCTGAATAATTGATTACATACCCTTTCTACGATAGTAGCAAGGAAAATTAAAGATATATTATCATAGGCTGCACCAGGAAAAGGCTCAGGAATAAGAAAAAGCCACCTCTTCCCAAGAGCTTGATGCTAGAGGGTCAGATGTTGTGATACTTCTGTCTTTAACAGCAGCATTGTTCTTTGTATCCATCAAAGCAGATGATAGTGTAGTCTCAATATTATCAACATCATCATCCAGACGGATTGCAGCCATTACAGATAACAACTTCAAGGACTGGAAAAGTTTAAAAAAATGAAATTAGTTGACATCCAAAAGCAAAACAAAACTTAAGATTCAATGTTTGCTGAAATATGTATTCATCATACTGCAGTGCAAGCAGTTTTGGTAATTGCTCGAATGTCTTCCTTTCCAGTCCAAACCCGTGGCATTGAATCAGAGTCATGGCTAAACAATATTGAAAACCTGCATGAAAAGTTTACATTCACACTCCAAAAGATGGATATGAAACAATAAAAATAACTTAATTGGAAAAAAGCAAGGGGTTGGTACCTTTCTTTCATAAGGATCAGGACCCTTCCAGCTTCTTCCCTTGCTTTTGCCTCAACTACACCTTTTGCATAATTCTCCAAACTTGTAAGTATTTTGTCCTTGGATTGTTTGTCCATGTCAAAACCAGAGAGTGCATTAAAGATCCCAGCAACAGCTGATTCTGTCTCACGCTGCAGAAGTTTTTTTATGGCTGGCCATGTCTCACTAGCAGCTCCATCTAAAAGAGCTCCCACAGGTCCTAATAATGCCTCATTTAGCTTAGCCTGCAGGTGGTCCAAGAATTTTATTTTAGCATTTATAAAATTTCTTTGGTGTGCAAGTCTGAACCATGCAACCACTGTCATCAGTCATTCCCAACTTCTTTAATAATAAGTCAGCCTCTAACAAGGTTTCACAACATATAAAATCCATAATGTGTGAAACAAAGTGACAAACATGAAAATTATTGACCTGCAAAGACTACACTTCAAACACAACTAAATTCCCTAAGCATTTCTTCATATTAGTTTTAAGATTTCCACTGTTTCCCAGCAGCTTCTCAAGAATCGTAACTTATCTTCAATTGAAGACAGTCACAGAATGAAGCTGGCACACACAGAAGGCTACTCATAGAATATTGTACCTCAAATGATGAAGTAAGTTCAGAGAGTTTGGCAGCACGGACAGAAGTAATATGTGCATCTATATCACGACGAAGCTTATCCCTCGCTTTAGATGTGTCCCAGTTTGCTTGTTCAATAACAGCATCTGTGATTATAATATATCAACAAGAAGATATACTTTAGTGAACCCAGTCAGTAAAGCTAATTTTTCAACAGTTACATAGATGGAAGAACCAAATAGCTGATCATTCCATCCTTATGCTTTTAGTCATGCGACAGCCAATTCAATATTTTTCCCCTAAAAAATAAAGAGTGCCAAAGTTTATTTCTGTTTGTTTGGAAGCTTTGTTTTCTAAGCCTTGTTTCTACATCATTCAAGCTAATAATCAAATGGCAAAAGGAATTTGAGTCACTTAGTCTTACCTGCATGCCCTTCATCAAATTGAGCCATGTAATTCTGAGTGCAAGCTACAGCTGCCAAAGAAAACCCTTCCCCTGCATTCAAAGCTTTCTCAAATGCTTCCTTGAAATTCTCAAGAGTTCCAGACCTTATATGACCCAACATGGATTGATGTGCTGGTTGGACAAGCTACCAAACAACAAGAAGAAAACTAATCAGATTTGTTATTTGTAAATTTGATATCAAGCTTGATAAGAAAAACAGTTGAAATTGCTACAACTACTGCAGAAGACAGAAATTCAAATCAGCACTAACTGAAACAAACCTCGGACCAAATTAATTAAGTGGGCACTAAGGAAGCTATTATCCATTATGTTAAGAGAACAAACAAGCTTTAATAGTTTTTAATACTATATCCTCTTTCAACTTTCACCTCTTCAGCCCACATCATTTTTTATCCATCCCTTCTTTTCTTTAATCCAAGGAATTGCAGCCAATCACCTTTCTACACCAATGCCTTTGTAGATCTATGCATGGCCAAACCATCTCAAACAGCACTCCCTCAATTTACCTCAATCAGATGCATCACTACCTTCCTCCCAATAAACTAATAGATCATACTTCGCATTTCACACATCCAATGTTCTTATGTGCAAGCAACTCTTAGTGACCAACATTCACTGCCATAAGGAATAACTTGACATGATATACAGGCCTCCCTGACAACTAGCTTGACTTTTTTTGAGTTGAATGCTTCAATGTAATAAGAGAGCAATCGCATAAAAAGGTTCGATGTAATGCCCTAAGGACTCCTCCAGCAACCTTTGGTGGTCCCTATGCAGTCACATGCATTGGCATTAAAGGTTTTCCCTCCATGCATTCTAATATACAGCTCAAATTAACTGAGCGCTAATGTAAATTAGTTTGAATCTGGTTCCAATATAAATGTGACTATTGGGGACCATTTCCCTGAACTATAAAAGGATCATGCTATAAATTTATACTCAATCAAAAGAATTAGTAACTTAAATATCAACATCAACATGCATTTGGTCCCAAATGGACAGGCATTGACTGTAATTCAACAATCAATATCCTGAGCTCTCAATTTTATGGCAATATCTCAGCCTTCTTCACAAATCAAAACAATTACAATAAATTTAATAAAGAACATCTTAAAAGATTGATTACTTGTAGCAATTTTTCCTCAAGCTGCTTTCGCTTTGCAGATCTTACTCCTCCGTCAAAATATATAGCTTCTGCATCATACCTAGAATTAGAAAAGCCATTATTGATGCTAACCAAATAAATAAAGTTTTTGAAAGGATATTTAAGTCATAAAACAAGTACTGAATAGAAGGTTCCCAGATAATAACAAAGTAGAGAAAATTGAAGATGCAGCAATAGATGAAGCAGAACTACCTTCGAACTTAAAATAAGTGATAGGAAATCTCCTATTCAGCCAAAAAAAAAAAAAGACACCCTATTCCATTGCAAAAAAAAAAAAATGATAGGACCAACTTAAAATAACAAGATATGAAATCTGAGTGCAAGGATAAAAGAAATTCTGAAAGTAATGTATAATAACAAGATATGAAATCTGATACATTATAATCAAGAAATCAATGTCCCCTCATATGCCAGAAAAATTACTGTAATCTTCTTTGTTAGAGTATGCCCCCGGTTACAGTAGGCATATTATTCCCCACTTCTATTAGAATTTTAAAGAGATAAATTCCATTACAGTCTAACATGCTGCTTCTAAATTTCTAATACTCTCATGTTGGATGAGACATGCGGAACTAAGCAAAATTCCACCTGCATATAAGAACCTCGCAAAAATAGAGATATAGCTTACAATTCTTCAGCCAACTTTATGTCAAATCTTAAGGCAGTTCCTAAAGCCTTTTGCTATCCCCAGACCAAAAAACATCAGTAGCAGAGCCACTGTAAATTTATATATAACACGATGGGAAAAAACACTTACTCAGACAAAGTAAAATTTAGAATTGCACTAAGCTTCTTTCCAAACCCAGAGACTGGACCTGATTGCACAGCCTCTTCCATTTGACACCACTCCTGCGGGAGATATAATAAACCCTATTGGTCAGTGTGAATGCTTAGACTTGCCACTTTGGAAAAATCTAGAGATAAGTAGAAATGAGAAAGGAAGAAAGAAAAAACAGAATACAATATAACCATATACCTCATTTGCAGCAAAAATACTATATTTTTCATTGGCAATTTCTTCACAGCGTACAGTAGCAACCATGACCTGCAAGAATATGGGGATCGCAAATGGCATTAACAAAATGTGGATGTCTTAACCTAATCCCCTGCTAAGTAAATATTCACAAAACTAACTTGTGGTCAGGAATATGGAGATCATATATGATATTAACAAAATGTGGATGTACTTACTCTAAGCCTCTGCTAAGTAAATATTCACAAAATTACCTTGTGAGCAGGAAGGTCAAGGTCCTTATTCTCCTTAATAACTTTCCAGATTTCCTGTGCACTGAAAGAGAAACCTGAAGCAGGAACTACACCCCGCCGATCTCCAGCAAGCCCACCAGGCGCAATAGAATGGAAGAATCGCTGCCTCAAAGTAGCAACCTTCATTGACAGGGAGAAGTCTATCAAATAACAAGTTATGCTAGCTAAGTTCTAGCTCGATGTTAAGATCACAAAATAGGATCTAGATGATGGCAACTAGGAGTTTGATCCATTTAAATATTGGAGACAATGGAAGGATTTTGATACATTTAAATCTTGGGGACAATGGAAGGACTTTGAAACGGAATGATTGAATACTAACATCCATTTAATTTGGACGCAACACTAAAGACAGTGAGGAACAAGGGGGGGAAATCAGATGCCCAGGATCCTTATTTCTTCAAGAATAAATTTTAGAAAAGCAATCGAAAATAACAAGATGTCCAGTGTTGTGATATTGCTTAAGGATCACAAGAAACATATTTTTCCTACCTGCTCCTTGAATTGCTCTTCCTTTTCTTCATAACTAGAAAGAGCAACAACTTCAACCTGCCAATCATGTATCAGAAATATCACAAAGTCAATATCAATCTTCCACATATCCACCTTCTAGAAAAGGACATTTCAAAATAAATTCAGACAAAAACATGACATCTCACATTAAAAAATTCACTCAATGGAGTTTCCTTGAGAGCTTCTGGCTTGGGAACAGAATCCCATATCTGCAGTTAAAAGAGGAAAAGGTTAAAGGCAATACCTTAATTCAATAAATAAGAAGGGAAGCATGGTTCCATTTACCTTCTCAATGTCTTCTCTTAGAACAGGTTCTAAATTCTCCAGAGGTGTCTGTAAACAACCAAAGATCAACACAATTGACACAAAGAAAAGCACAGTCAAGCCACAACATTAACTAGCATTAAAGAGAGAGGAACACACCCTTGTCTTGTCACGTATCACAAACATCAAAGTTGTTTTGCGAGGACTGAATAATCGCATCATGACCTGAGAGAAAACAAACCCGTCAAGTTCAAAACCATGGAAACTTTATAAAATCCATGTTGAAGGTTTGCAGACAAAACAAGCAAGTTTACCTGAAACACAGTCTTTAAAAGAGGCTTATTTGCAGCTTGCTCACGACCGATATCATGACACCACCTAAAAAAATATTTCTTAAATAGGTTATGTATACAAATTATGGAAAACCAAAACATTATAAAAAAAAAAGGTGAAAAGTTAGGTCCAGTGCAAGACAGAGATCTTACATATTGATCAATACTATATCTGAGACAGCAAGGGCAAAAAGAGCACTTTGTTTCTCAAATGCAGTATCATCCTAAAAAAGAAGTGAAGAACACTAGATAAGAGAAAGCAAACACCAATATACTGATCCATTTTGTGCTTTAAGAGAAAAAAAAAACACTTTCAGGAAAGACCCGCTAATGTGCTATTTCTCTCAATGGTAGTCAATATATGGGATAGGTTTTGCTAATATACAACAAAAGGACAACTTTCCATCCTACCCATTTCTCTAACCCTTGATTTGAGGATTGTCGCTTACATCAAATAAGGGTCTATATAAAATATTTTTACCCTACTACTCAGCATTTTCAGTTCCACATTGAAAAAATTTTAATCAACCAGCTCCAAATTGTATATCTGAATGAAGTCAATGCAATTACTAACCATGACCAACAAACCATTTTGGTAGACTACTGGAGAGATGTATGTTCATAAATCGTCAAAAAATTCAAAGAAGGCAGCTCAAGGATGCCTTCATGACTAAAAAGGGAGTTGTTGTCAGCCAAAGCAGGTTCTAGATGAGAATCTCCATCATCTACAGATTGTCGGATTCAGAATTTCATAGCAATTTTTTGTCAAAGTAATTTGCTAATTCTATGATGAAAAAAGTTTTACCAATGTGGAGCAAAGGGATAGAGAGTTCAATATCTAAGAAGGTAACATAACATGACCAATTATAGAACATACCTGAGCAGTACAGAATGAATTTACATTTTAAACAAGGTAAAAAAGGATTACAGGGAGCTAAAAACCTCATAAGACTTTATATATATATATATATATATATATATATATATAGAGAGAGAGAGAGAGAGAGATTTATGTAAAGTTATTTCAAAAACAGATAATAAAGGCACCTCTCCGCGTTCTCTTCCATCAGTTCCTTCCAAATCCATTACAAGAGTACAAGGTTCAATACCAGCACATCTAGCCATCCAAATTCCCTTAGTGGTTTGAGACCTGAAAAGAAATGGAACCTATCAGGCTTTCTCAATTCCAGAGAGCTTCCCACGTTCAAGAAAAAAGTGCTATAAAAGATCATCCAATGGGAGACCAATGCAAGAACATGCCTTCCTTTAAAAGCATCCATCTCTCTAAAGTTGGTACCAAACAAATTATTCAATAGCGTACTCTTCCCTGTCCGGTCCATAGAAAACAATGTCAAACTCTTCAGACAACATAGGCCTTATGACAGAAGTAAATTATCAGTAACACTTATTTCTAGCCAATATAAAATTGGAAAAGGAGTGGAACTTGAATTGAACTAGAACCAGAGACAACTTTTGTAAAACTAGATAGAACAAAGTTCAAATTCACATTAAAAATACCAGCTATGCCTTTCACTGTTAATTATTCCAGGTTGACCATGTTCCAAAAAGTGCAGCACAAGTCTCCAATCAAAACCTTTCCTTAACTTCTTTGCAGGACGAATCATAAAGTTCTAACTTCTAGTGTAAAGCGATATGGTAAATCAAATCACAGCATGAAAATCTTATAACCAAATTGAAATAAGCAACACCAAAGAAGAATAAACTAAAGGTTAACATATCATTGAAAAAGTGCATACCACTACTTTGCGGGCCCATAATGGAGACTACAGCATATGACAATCCACATTCCCCCAATTTTACCTCCTTGATAAAATGTTCTAATCCGGTATCATTAAATGTACCATCTCCATCAATCAGGTGAGTAGAACAACAACCATCACTCTTTTCTGGAAATCAAAAGTTACACACATTAGTTTGGAAATGAAAATTATAGACTCCAGATTACATATCTTAATTTAAAAACACATGCAGATAAAACCTTTAAAACAGGATTACTAACTAACAGCACAAGATAGGCTCAAAAGTCCCACGCCATATCAATCTGCGCAAGTTTTCTATGCCAGTTAATGATGATAACAAGGATAGCATACATGAATCTTCATACAATTCAAAACCAAGAATTCTTAAAGACATCAAGCTGAGGTTTTTTAAATAAAGGTCATTCTAAACCACCTAGTTCGAAGAATTTATCAGTCCTTGGTTCAGTTGCCAAGAAAAGGTGAGAAGACAAACAGGCAGGGGAAAAATAAAGAGTTACAATCTTGTATTAAATGGCATTTTCAGATTCAATTTCATATCAAAAACACTCACTTAACGTTAGTCCTATTACTTATGGTCCTCATCCTCAAATTCAAAAAACAAAAATCAACACTTTCAGAATCTCAAAATTATCCTCTTTTCCCACATTTTCTGTCATCAGCCAAACCATAAAATCATGATCCAAGCTCCATAGCTACCCAAAAACTCATAGTTATCAATCTGTAATCACAACGTCTCTTAAAACTCCAGAAACTGAATCAAATTGGATCGAATTCACCTCTTCAAAAAAAAAAATTTTAAAAATGCACGTTAACTAAATTCAACATGTGTAACAGCAACAAGCAGAAACCGAAAAAAAAATTAAAAGACAAAAACAATAAACAGTTATAAATTGAACCGAAAAAACGCATAAGAAATCAATTACAGTTGACACCAATCAGATAGATGATGATGATGATGATAGTAGTAGTAATTTTAATAATTTATCAGCTATTATTAATAGGAGAAAACGTTAGGGAGATTGACGGTGTGTGATCAAATAAAATGGATAGAGAGAGAGATTGATAGATTACTCATTTGAATTGGATCGAATGGAGAGCTCAATTTGACCTGAAACGGATGTTCAATAGAGAAGGCAGAGAGAAAAGTGAGATCACAGAGTTTTCTTTTTCATTTTCGAGCATTCCTTTGGTTCTGTTGCGCTCTTTTGGTGGTTTTTAATGATGTGGCCTTTGACTGTCCCTTTTAATTCTTTTCCCCTTAATTTTAAATGTTTTTTTAAAAAAAAAAAAGCAAGAAGAAGAAGAAGAAACAAAAGCAGAAAGGATGTACAGGGGATTAAAAAATTAGGCTTTGGTAAAAAGAATTAAAAATAGAAGACGTTTTTTTTTTTCCTGATAAAACAAATTGGATTTTTTTTTGAGGTAAATGAAAGTATGATAGTTGTTGTTTTTAAAAATATTTTTATTTAAAATAATATTTTTTTTATTTTTAAAAATTTATAACATCATCACATCAAAACAATTAAAAAACATTAGAAAAATTAATTTAAAACAAAACAAATTTAGATTTTAATGAAAAACAGGTTGCACTCTTAAATAATTTCTTAGTTACTACTAGGTTGTGCGTAGGAAAACAAAATTGAACCTAGTGTGTGTGTGTTGTACCAGTGCCTTGGAACAGGTTTTTATCTGTCATACTCTTACACTCTTATCAAACATAATTTTTTTGCTTTTTAGAATTTGTTTTTCTTACATGTGAATTACATGATCACGAGATTCGTATCAATGCATTTAATAACTAAAAATAAAAATATTTTTTAAATGGTATTTTTTAAATAAAAAAAACTAAAGAACTATGTCATAAAACTATTCATATAATTTTTTAATTGGATTCAATCCATGTTAGAAAAAAATTTTGATTGGCATTGAGAATATTCACCACAATTCACAATAATAGTATAATATCTTTTTCACTTGATCCATGAGTCATTATAAGATTGATTAAAGATAATTTGGTCTTTTGAGCTTTTAAAGCACAGTGTAAAAACTGTATTATCCTTAAAAACAAAAATAAATAAAAGGTTAACAAGAGCAATTCAGTCTTTTTACATTTTAAAAGCAAAGTGTAAATCATATTATCCTTAAAAGAGGTTTTTTTTTTTTTAATATGCATCCAAATGCTCTTTTGTATTTTCAAACTAGTTTTTCTAGTAATTAACAAGTTGTCCGGAGTGATTTGATCTTTTAATATATATATATATATATATATATATATAAACAAAAGTGGTGTTGATATCTACAATGAACATGTTAGTGAATGGCTAATGTTCGTGTCTTTTGAGGAGCACAAGAAGCTTTGTCTCATGTTCAGACATCACCTTTCATAATAGCATTGGAAACGAGTTCTATGTTTTTCACGGTGGTGTGCATGTGTCAGTAGTCGGGCTCCAATAATTTTTTTTTCTTTTCTTCTTTTCCTTCTTTTTCTTTCTTTTTTGCTTGCCAAAATATAAAAATTTCATTTCATTTGTTTTTGTTTCCAATTTAGTCATTATTTTTTTTTTTGCTATTTTTTTTCTTTTTTATTGTTTTTTTATTCAATTTCATCCATCTTCATTTTGTTTAATTTAATTTTTATATTAAATTTGGTCTTCACTTTTTTTATTGATGTTTTTTTAATCCTTTCCATAATAGAGTTTTATTTTCAATTTTATCCTTCAATATTTGATTTCAAATTATTTTTATATCAAATCTAGTCTTCATTCTTTTTATTGTTGTTTCTTTTGTTTTAAATCTATTTTTTTAATTTTATCATTCAAAATTTATTAATTTAGAATTATTTTTTTTATTTCTTAGGATTTATCTTCTACGGGATTAGTCTTGAACTCATGATCAAGTTTATAGATTTTAAAAATTAACACAAGTTGACTTTAGTCTTTTTTAGGTTGTTTTTTTAAATGATTTTTTTTAATTTTATCTTTCAACATTTGATTTGTTGGAATTGGTCTTCTTGTTTTTTTTCACTTTTATTTTTATGAGGTTATCTAAATTTTGTGCCTATTATCATAGTATTAACGGATTAACTTAGGTTAACTCTGATGTTTTTTTTGTTGTTTTATTTATTTATTTTTTGATTTTACCCTTTGATATTAGGTTTTTTGATAATTAAGTTTTATATTTTTATTTAGTTTATTTTTGACAGTGTTACCCTAGGATCACAATCAAGTTGCAAATTTACATACTAACCTAGATGAGCCCAGGTTGGTTTTTTTTACCTTTTTTACTTTGTTAATTTTATTTTTTAATTTATTTATTGTCATTGTATTTTTTTATTAATATTATTTAAATTAATTTAGTTTATTTCCATTAAATAAATTACTTAGAGTCTCAATTATAATTATTTTCTAGAAATACTTACGTAATTTACAAATATTTAGAAATGTAGCCGTGATTTATTTTTAAAGTATTTTTTTTTTGCTTGGAAATGTATTAAAATAATATTTTTAATTTTTTAAAAAATATATTTTACTTAACACGTTAAAATAATTTAAAAATAAAAAAATTATTTTTAAATAAAAAAATAAATTTTTCATAAAATATCGTCATGAACGTGATTCTAAGTATATACTTGATATCTTTCGTACCTTGAAAAAAAAAATAGTCTAGCACACGAACGTACTTGCTATGTAACAGAAACTGGTAAAGAGAGGCAAAAAGTCTTTGGCCTTGTTCTTCCTCTTTTCTCCTTCTTCAACAATTACATAAAAATGCTCCCATTAATCTCAACAGTACCCCAAACTCTCTCCCCTTCCCTTTCCTTCCATTTCCATCCCTTTCCCTCCTTTTCCACCCCGTCCCTCTCTCTCCATATCCCTCTCAAAAATACTCTCCGCATCCGTTCTATCGACGCCGCCCAGCCGTACGACTACGAGTCTCACCTCCGCACCCAACACCTCAAATCACAATCCCTCAAAATCGCCATTTTGGGCTTCGGAAACTTCGGTCAGTTCCTCTCCAAAACTCTCTCTCGCCAAGGCCACACTCTCCTCGCCTACTCGCGTACCGACTACACCGATATAGCCAAAAGCCTAGGCGTTACTTTCTACAGCAACCCACATGATCTCTTCGAGAGCCACCCAGAAGTTGTAATCCTATGCACTTCCATTCTTTCCACTGAGAAGGTTCTTCAGACTTTACCATTTCAGAGGCTCAAACGTAGTACCCTTATTGTTGATGTTTTGTCTGTTAAAGAGTTTGCTAAAAATATCTTGTTGAAATATTTGCCTGTTGAGTTTGATATCTTGTGCACACACCCCATGTTTGGACCTGAGAGTGGTAAAATTTCTTGGGTTGGTTTGCCTTTTGTTTATGATAAAGTTAGGATTGGTAATGAGGAGGATAGGATTAGTAGAGTTGAGAGACTTCTTGATGTTTTTGCCAAAGAAGGGTGCAGGATGGTTGAAATGACCTGTGCAGAGCATGATAGGTATGCGGCAGGGTCGCAGTTTGTTACTCATACTATGGGGAGAGTGTTGGAGAGGTTTGGATTGGATTCGTCACCGATTAATACCAAAGGGTACGACACTTTGTTGGATTTAGTGGAGAATACAGCTGGGGATAGTTTCGAGTTGTATTATGGATTGTTTATGTACAATAAGAATGCTATGGAGCAGTTGGAGAGACTGGATATGGCATTCGAGGCAATTAAGAAGGAGTTGTTTGGGAAATTGCATCACGTTTATAGGAAACAGTTGTTTGGGAATGCTGACGAGGGAGCGGAGGAGAGGCCTAAGGTGCAGAAATTGCTTCACAATGGTGCTCCACCTTCTGATGATGTTGTGAAACAGGAAACATCTTGAATTATCAATGGATCCTCTATGGTATGAGAATTTCTGTTTTTTATTGGCTGGATGAAGAAACTTTGGAATTAATTGATTAGAAATTGCTTAGTTAGCCTTTTGGTTTATTTATTTTGTTGTCGTAGCTCAAAAGTTGAGTGGAATGCCATGTAAATAGTATAGAGAATTTAATTTATTATTGAATGTTTTTAAAATTTTATTTGGTTTTAGAATTTTGGAATGCAGTCATTGGATAACACTTATTCTATATTTTCTGTCAAATGCATTATAATGTATTTTTTTTATTCCCTTAAACCTTCTGGGTATTGATTTGCTTCAATGGATAGTATAAATGGTAACAAACATATGTCAAATGATAAGATTTTGAACCTGAATCTACTATTAGCAACTGAGATGCAAAGAAGTTAAACAGTGGTGATGATTAGCTACCACCATAAGGAATTGAAGAGCTCGGGATAAGAAAAAAAATACAATGTTAACACAGAACAACCACGACATTTGTATTTTGTTGTTAGATTTAGGATTTGTTGCAAATTGGTGTAAGTACTGCATTTCAGCTTGCGCTATTTGTATTTCTAACTGATTTCATATAGTGGTAATGCTGCTTGCCAAGTTATTGTGTAGTGGCATGATATAGAATATTTTCTTATAATCTCAGTGATTAAAGATTTCATCTTGCTTTGAATTATACTTTATTTTTGTATGGTTCTGGCAGAAAACTTTTGTTTTGTATATGCTTATTTGGGATTTGACTATCATAGAGTTCAGAAGCATTTCTTGTCAAGCTTCAGTTAAGATTGTAGAGTCCATTTTATATGATCCTAAACTCCTTTTTGGGGCGAACTGCAAAGGGGAGCCATAGAATCTGGTTTTGCTCTCTATTTGTGTATGGACCAGAGAACTTGCATTCAACATTCTACTCAGATTGAACACGCACTTCTCTGTTTCTTTTAAATTACTAGGTTTATTGTGCATGTTGGCCTTGGAGTACCAAGAGGAGAAACCCCTGTCTTTTTTCAAGGACAATCGTTATATGGTAGAGACGGGAGCTTTTATCATTTCTCTCTGTGATTATGTCATTTGAACCTGACAGGTGAGGGGAACCTGTTGCAGAGTATAACTAGTTAAATACTTTACCACACTGGATTTCGAAGTAGTTTCAAACAAAGCACTGTTTTTGGCGATGGTTTTAACACCTTGTTATTAGCATGGTCCAAAACGTAGTTAACCCTGTATTCATCAGCAGCCCTCTGTCAAGTTGCTTTTAGCAGCTATAACTTGATCATATTTCCATGGGGCCAAATGATGGCAAATAACAAGGAGGGAGATAACTTTAGAAAACTATCCAGATCGACAATATACATGAATTACCAATAATATCCATGACATTTAAGGCATGGTCTGTAAAGGAGACCAAAATACTGACAGCAGCTGCTTATGTAAACCAAAAGGCAGGTATGGTGATGGTACAGCCCTAAACTTTTGCCTCATGAAGTGCCCTCTTTCGTTGCTGGTAGTATTCCCAGTGTACATCAGCATAGTCTTTCACTTTCTTGAATATTTTGCCTTTCCTCATTGATCAATCCTTCTTGTGTTCCAATTTCTTTAGTTGGATAGAAATCCTCTCCTTCTCTGAGTTGGTCAAAACTCTGTGGACTGGGCTCCTGAACATTCCATTTGTCATTATCTGCCATCACTTATAAGATGTGGCCTTGTATTATTTCTTCCTGGGTACACTTTGTATAACTGAAATTGCTTGTTAGTTTCTGAACTGTTATGATACTACTATTGTACTATACATTTTTTCTTTAACATTTATTTGGCCAAGTGAATTATGCATCTTTTTTTTTATTATTATTAAAAAGGTATCCTAAACTAAGTCCTTTCTAGACAATGTTAAGGGTGACGCTCCTACATTGGTGCCATTGCACTGGTCAAGTATTTTGCCAGTCCTGCACATGAAGGCAGTGAGCATTTGGCAAACGCCATGTGTTCCTGAATCTCAGAAACACCCCTTTCAACTCGTTGTGATTGAATGATAGTTACAATAAAAGTTGCATAAATGGGTTAAACAAGAAGAGAGATGCACGTTTGCCCTCTTCTTTTTTTTTTACTGTTTCCATGAACAACGCATCAAATTGCTGTACAGGCAATTTATGAAGCTGGCAATAGCATTTTCAAAACAAAAACTCTCTGGGGGCTTGCTTGTTGTATCAATGTTCCCATGTCCTATTAAAGATCACATAATAGATTAGCACCAATCATATTCACTGCGTTCTCAAATATTATACATGTAGTGAAAATAATAAAATAAAATTATTCAGGAGTTTTTAGGATCCTCTTAAACAGATCTAGAGTTGTTTAGGAATTTATTACTTGAAGATCTTATCTTCTTCGGTTTTGAATAATTTAATAATTTTTTAAAGAATGAGATAATATTTACCCACTTACAATAAACCCAAAGTATGTTAACTAAGCTCAAACATGAAAAGAAAAATAATAAAAATAACAAATTTGACACGTAAACTAAAGTTATTGTATTTAATTAAACAAAATAACCTAAGATATTTTTTCTAATGTAAATAATGTCATGAATGTTTTTCTAGTTTAAATGATGTCATGAATGAAATTCACATCTTAGAAACACTAGGATATTTATTGCCACCTTTAGATATCCAAAAAGCTAGGAAATTGATTGTTGAAGTTAGTCTGCCTTTTAATTTTCTTATTTGTCTAGGATAATTAATTGTAGTTTTAAATAATCCTCTCCAAACATAAAAACCTTTGTTGCCTTCCTTTAGCTTTCCTTTAACCTTCCTTGTAGGATTAAGAAACTCTTCAAAATAAGCTAATCAATATGTCTTTAAATACCATTAGCTCTTTTTTCTTTGTATAGCTTGATGAATAAGGAATCCTTGTAAGAAAAGGATTTTGGAACATTAATGAATCCTTACCACACTTGGAGATTATGTTGCAACCCATTAAAGATCCTTGTGGAACTAAGAAATTCTCAAAACAAGATGTTACATCATTGTAAGGAAAGGATCCTTGTCAAATAGAAAGTCCACAAGTCAAAATGAAGTAAATAACAAAATCCGCACATCTTGTTCTGGCATATATCACAAGGCTTTTCCAAACTCCGATTAACCTGAAAGTTTACCTCGACATAGAAATTTTTTTAGGCAACTCTGGGTTAATTTTCAGTCTGATCCAATGATTTGATTGAGAATTATAATTGTTATTGTCCCCTCATTGGTCCTATTCAAGTTCCCATCTCTTGTCGGAGGATCATCCCTGTGGACAGGTGGCTCCTTATTTATAAATTAGGATTGTTCCTCTAGCGTGTGGGATGTTGTGTCATTCAAAGGATGGTTTATCGGATCCATCCCTCTATTACCAGCACCTTCTTGCCCTAGCCTAACCAATGACTCAATCCTAGTTCCTTTTCTCGTTTGCACCATCCTAACAACATATACAAATTTTTAGTAACTTATAATTCATCCATTCTCATCAATACTTTTCTCAACATAATAAAGTTTTTTTCCTGGACAAATAGTGTTTTGATATCAAATTGTAACACTTATATCCAATTTTTTTCATTGATTCTCAAGTTCAATGCTTATCATATGCATAATTGTTTTTTGTACCCTACTAAAATTTTAGCAACATTTCCCTTTAGAAGGTTGATACCAAGTTATCGACTACACAAGTTTAGTGTCGTTTAGACCAATTCATACTCAATTTGTTAATACGCGTTAAATTTCTATCTACAATAATTCATAGCATAACATTTCATATTTTTTTCATTATTGTCAACATGATGTATAACAACATCTATAATACAAAATAAACATGGTAATTTACAACATAAAAATTTAAGTACATGCCATAAAATAACATTATTTGGATTTTTAAGCACAACATATAAATAGATTTTTAAAGTGCAATGTCTATATGATCATTCAAATATGTGTTAGAGAAGAAATTACTTACAAAATATTACTAGCATCCTAACACAAAACATAGCACATATCTAAAGGGTTCCTATAGTTAGATAGAGTAAGCTCCTAATTAAGTTGGTCTTATGACATGAGATGGACCTGTATGGTACAAACACACACACACACAGACACACACACAAAGTTAATACATTTAAATCTAATTAAATGAACTCCTTAATCTTATGCAAATTAAAGTATCGAAATTTTATATTATTTTACGACTTAACACATAAGTCCATATTAATTTCGAAACCAGCACAACACATAGGTTTCTTTCCATTAGAAATCAACGTTTCCATGAATTCCATCCATTCACATCGATTACCATCCTTGAGAAAAACATCATGTCATTAGGTTCCATACTCTTGGAACCAAACATATTGGTTTTCTTTATCAGGAAACAACATCTCATTAGGTTACATGGATTTCAAAACCAAACACATGGATTTCCTTTCTTAGAAAACAATATCTTAATGAGTTACATGCACTTGGGACCAACAACATTGGTTTCCTCTTTTAGGAAGAAATGTCTTATTGGGTTCCATACATTTGAAACCCACCACATTCGTTTTGTCTCATAGGAAATAACATCTCAGGTTTCATACACTTGGAACTAACCAAATTGGTTTTCTCTTTTAGAAAACAACATCTCATTAGGTTCCATACACTTGGAATCAACCACATTGGTTTCCTCTCTTAGGAAACAACAACTCATTGGGTCCTACACACTTGGAACCAACCATAACGTATTGAGTTAATCACAACACATAAGCCAATATCTTTTTTATCAATTTAGATAAAATTATTTAATCAAGACCAACATCATAGTTATCAATTTAACAATTATCCATTAATTCAAATTAAAGATAATCAACAACAAGAAAATAAGAAAGCAGGGAAACGAGGCCTACCTATCTCTCTTACGACGTGACCTCCTCCAATCGATAATCATGGACCTGGTGTCCCTCCTGTTTCAAAAGGAGGATTCAAGTCAATACATCATTTAGTCCCACATGACTTGACTTATTCATGCTTGTATAAAATAGAGAAACATTTACATCATCCATTCACTTGTACAATTTGTAACCATTCACAATATTTCCCTCCATGTTTTTCCTATTTAGCTGAAACCAACACACACTCATCTTTCTAGTTACTCTTTTAGAAATGTCTTGTGTATTCATGTTAACATGACATTCACTAAACTTTTTTATTTTCTAAGTCATTATCCTTTTCTTCATGCTCATCATTAACTAAATGAACATGTCTATCATTTATGTTCACTTTTCCCTAATTATATGGATGCATCACGTAAGGCTTTCTTGACCACCATCTTCCTAATTAGCCGATTTATAGTCCATGTCTCCTAAGCATTCATTCCATCTTATTTTTAACCAATTACACATAAAAATCACATTTTCATATTATTTTCAACTTTCTCTCTAAGCATTATCCTATTGATTTTTGTACAATTTAAGCTTATGCTTTTCAAATGATGGTTATCTATGACTAAGCTTATTTGCATGAATAAGAGTCCAAGTTACACATATGCATTTACATTAATCCATTATAAAGAGAAATCTCATTATTCTCTTTCATCATGGCCGAAACCAACACCTTTATTTCATCAAGTCTAGATCATCCTCAAGATGTTTCTAGTTCCTAATACACTAACATTTCTTTGAAATAATTATTGAGATGTATATTCCATAACTTTATGAAATTCCAATAACTTTGTAAATTATAATCACACAAGTTTGATTCTAAGCATCATCTCTCAAAACAATACATTTTATAGCTAGGAAGCAAAATATAAATTACATAATTGAACAATCTCCCTTAAAACTCCATTTGGCCAAAACATTTTAGCCTCCTAAACACCCATCTTTTCTTCATCATTTCTTTAAAATCTACTCATACTTATAAGTCATTCTAATCCCAATGTACTTATTATTAAGTTCACTCATAGATAACAAACAAGTTGTATAATTTTGTTCTTTATTAATTTCTAATAATCACCTTATGCCTTGTTAAATTGATTATAATTTTATTCTTGATTTTACGTAAGTACAAGTGTATCCATTACATTAGAAGTATGTAATGATTTTGAAACGAGATTTTAAATTGATTAGTTTCATGGCTTGGAAACTAATGGCACCAGCAAAACTAATCTTTAGTAGTTGTTTCCGGTTATCTAACATGGATATCATTAGTTAAAGCTAACTTCGTCATTCATTCTCGGTTATGCAACATGGATACCATTAGTCGAAGCTAATCTCAACATTTTTTACAATTCATGAATAAATTAAACAACTGAATTTGAATAGTAATATTATACAAGAGTACTTTGAAAATTTAATGAAATTAGATGAAGGTGGAAATCACCTACCTGTTCCTCTCATAGTATGTCCTCACCCGGTCGAAGATCCAATTCCGGTTGTACCTCCTGATACATAACAAGATCATTACTCAATATTTTTTTTTTATCTCTAAGCATTATCAAAGATTATTTCCACACACATATATGTACACACACCCATTCATACAAATGTCTCTTGTATTTGCATGGCAATAATGTTATAATTAGACACTCATTCCAACTTTATTGAATGTCATCAATGAAAATTAAGTCATTACGACACTGAAGATCATCAACGAAAACTAAATCACTTTGATTGAAAATCATAACAAAAACTGAGTTATCATGGCACTAAAAATCATCAACGAAAACTAAGTCACTTGGACACTGAAAATCATTAACGAAAACTGAGTCACTTTGACACTGAAAATTGTCAATGAAAACTAAGTTACTACGACACCGAAAATCATCTACAAGAACTAAGTCACTTTGATGTTTCTTTTCCCCAAGTTTATGCATAAAAGCCAATATCAAGTTCTTCCTCCTAAAGGATCATACCATAACCTGCTTATCAACATTGACTATAACACAATTCATCTTCAAGGTTATATGAAGTAAGATTAACATGTAATGTTTTCAATCTATTTCAACTTTACTCAATCATCAAACATTATTAAGAAGGTTATATTAGTTGTTATTGTATTTGCCACAACTTAATTTTTTATTTTTGTAAAATAAATACAAAAAATAAAAAATAATTTGAGAATGAGGTCAAGACAATACGAGTTGAAAGTTTAAGGACTAATAAGGATGAAATTATAAATTTGGGAGTCAATTTGGTCAAAAATTAAAAGAATTGATAAGTTTATGGACTTAATTAAACTTTGATTTATTTAATTAATGCAATCAAGGGCTTAATTAAAGAAATACCAAAGTTTAGAGCTAATTAAGAACCGAATTGATTAAATTGGAAACCAATGATTGTTTTGAAAATGACGCTGAAATCTAGGGGTTCAATTGCAATTGATCCAGAGGTAAAATTAAAAAAAAAGATTTCCATAAGGACCCAATTGATAAATGTCAGAAGTTCAAGGGGCAAATTGGAAATATCCATTTCAAGTGAAAACGATGTCGTTTCAAAAAAACTATTCATCACCTTCTTCATTCATGAACCATGTCTTCTGGCTGCCCCACGATGAATTACCCCTGTAATAACAATGGTCGGTCACCTCATTATCTGGAGGTGACCGCGTGGCATTCTCTGGCTTTATAAAAGCTAGAGAAACGCCACGAACTATGAGAGGAGTGAGAAAAAGACAGAGGACAGAGGAAAGGGAAGAAGACACAGACAAGGAGGGAGAAAAACATAGGGGCAAACATATAGAAATAAAGCAGGAAATATAGAACACAGACACAAACGAACAAGAAGGAACTAACACGAGAACAGGAGACCAGAAACCAGAGGACAGAGAGAATGAAAAAAAAAAACTAAGGGATGAACGAGAGGAGAAAACATAGAGAAGATACAGAGAAGGGAGAGAACAAAAAAAATAGTAGAGAGAGAAGGGGACGAAGAGGAAAACAAAGAAAATAAAAAGAACATAAAAGAAGACGATATAGTAGAAGAAAATACGGGAATTCCAGAATCTCAGCAAGGAGTCTGCAACGTCTTCATCCAGAATGTCCCTTAGGTATGTCTTCTTTCTTTCCCTGCTCTTAATTCAATTCACTTGACACTGTTACCTTGAATTTTAATTAACCATCTCCTATAGAAAACGTGTGTGAACATTTCACGCATGCCTGCTGACCATGGCCAACCAGGTCACTAGTTTGGGCCTGTGATCAAGCTGGACAATTGGGTTTAGCCCAGCTCGTACAAGCTAAGCTTGACCTAGTCCCCCTTCCAAAATAAAAAATAGAAAACAATGAAGGCTGGGCCGAGCCTTGGCCTCAAGCCCAGCCGACTTAATTTATATTGGGCCAATGATGTGTTTGGCAAAACACACCCTACGACTTGCCCATTTTATTTCACTCCCTTTTATTTTGATATATAGCCAAACATGCTCCTTTTGGATATTAGAAAATTCCATAAAATTTTGTGTACCCTTTTGAATTTATTTGTGGGTCCCTTGTTTTTTTATGATTTCACTATATATTTGATTTGTGAATTTTTATTGTGAAATGCGAATCTGGTATGCAATACATACCTATCTTTTAATTTTTTTTATAAAAAATATATATGCTTTGCATTCAATTCATTTTACTAGTTTATTCACTGACATCAGAGTAATGAATACCATTTTTTGTGCTACATAATATTTATCAACGCTAGAGTTGAAAGTATTCGTAGTCGAATATTCACTGGCGTTAGAGTCAGGATTATTATAAGCAGACTATCGGTAGCATAATACAATAAACCTTTAGCAATTTAAAACAAAACCAGTAATACAACTTACCTCATGTAGGACGTTTAAAGGGTGATAATATCTTTCCTTTTACGTAATCAGTCTCGTACCATAAAATCTTTGTTGACTAGTTAGGATTTTTAGTGACCATAATACTAAGTGACGATTCTTTAAATAAGACATTTCCCCCAAGAACAAGATGCTAGAAAATTATTCTTTTTCACAAATTTATTTTTTAGAGGCCGCCGCGATGTCAGGTGTGATAGAATGACGACTTCACTAGCAACTTTTAGGACTGAGCTTCACTTTATATCTTATTATTACTATTTTGTTTATTGTGTTTATTGGTTTATTTTATTGCCTTTACTGCTTTAGCATGCATTATTGTTTATATTGTCATGCATCCCTTTAAGAGCACACACCTTAAAATCTAGGATAAGTAAGGAAGTAACGGTACCCCCAACGACCCTAGACAAGACTCGTCAAACCATTCAACTCTCACTTGATTGTTTACTTAGAAGTGGTTGATATGCCAATATGATATTACTCAAGGCTCTATCTTCGCGTTTCTTATAAGCCTCATATCAACATTTCAAGGACAATCACTAGGCATGCGAAAGACCCTTTGAGACTAGATAATGACTTACCCTTTAATGCATTTAAAGAACTAGAACCTACTTACTAGGTTATACCCTGTGTAATCTCATCATGACAAGCCCAACATGTGGCATCTTGAATTTCAAGATCATTGGGTGGCAAATGATCGTCACATAAGATACAAGAGTCTGAGTTGTTACAGTTTGACAAAAGAAAACTAACTTGAATTGAAAGCCGAAAGGTTATCAAAAACTCAAACTTAAGGCATGATTGAGCAAGGATCCCCTCGTTGGCATGATGATGACATCAAGTTCTTAAAATCTATGAATAACGACCATTGTCACCCTATGAAGGGCGAGTCCACATTGAATCTGCATTTTTTTTGTTGATAACATCATCATTTGTGCATGATTGCATAATTTTCATTTAGCAGGTTGAAATATAAGTTCTCTATTAAAACACACCTATAACATTCAACTGTGGAAAAGACAAATGAAAAACGAAGAAAGAGCTCAAATGGAAACCCAACACCAAAAAGAGTTGAAAAGTCTTAAATAAGAAGTCGCAAGGCTTACTAGTCTACTCGAATAGGCTTTAGGATCTAAATTCAAAGAAGTAACACTTACAGCTTAGCCTCCACAGATGCTTAAAACTTCTTTCAATCCACAGAATCTGGAGGCAAATGATGTGTCGTTTGAATTTCAACAAGTTACGTATTTCCAATTTGCTCAACCAGCATATCCCATAAAATACCATATACCATTGACTTTACAATAAAAGGATCTCAAAAGGATAAGATGGTAAGAGAAGATGGCCAAGAAAAATTGGTTGGCCTAGAGCAAAGAATGAGGGTAGTTGAGGGAACTCACCTTTATAATCTTATAAAGGTTATTGAGATATGTTTGGTGTCCAACGTGGTAATTCTCAAAAAGTTTAGAGTGCTAAAATTTGTCAAATATACTGGAACTCAATGCCCTGTAACTCATCTCAAAGCATACTGCAACAAAATAGCTGAGGTGGTTAATGATGAGAAACTGTTGATTCACTTCTTCCAAGACAGCTTGAGTGACTCTACCCTCACTTGGTTTATATAATTGGATAATACAAAGGTGAAAAAGTGGAAGGATTTAGTTTATGTCTTCATTAGGCAATATAAGTTCAATATAGACGTGGGCCTTGATAGATCAAGCTTGCAAGCTATGAAGAAGGACAACAAGGAGTCCATAAGGGAATACACCCAAAGATGGCGTGAGGCAGTTGCATAGGTTAATCCTCTTTTATTGGAAAAGGAGATGATCAGTTTATTTTTCAACACCTTTAAGGTCCTGTGCTTTGAATTTTTGGTTAGAAGTTATGCACAACACTTCACTGACTTAGTTGTTATAACTGAAAGGATCGAACAAGCCATTGGGTTAGGCAAGATTGCTGACCCGACTGAAAAGAATAGTTTCACTAGAAAAAAGAAG
>Ga0325405_1001387_pt1 | contig 24599 bp, 10 predicted proteins | sample PopdelMetagenome_21_FD_205663 | JGI IMG/M metagenome (GOLD analysis project Ga0325405, IMG submission 205663) | Populus deltoides microbial communities from Bellville, Georgia, United States - Xylem-Control-R2 | ecosystem: Host-associated > Plants > Phyllosphere > Stem > Wood/Secondary xylem...
TCGATTAAAATTAGACTCAATCATAGCCCCTGACAATATATATTATAATCATGCACTAATCATTTGTAACATGGTAAAGAGAATTAATATGAGGTATATATTTAAGTCGTATTTAAAATTATATAATCTTGAGAATAATTAGTATTTAAATATAGAACCCTTCATAATATAAATAGATATTTAATACAAGTTCTTAAATAAAATTATCAAAAGTTGTCATATATATTTATCATTCTAATCTTTTGTTGTGAGGTAATTGTAATTAATTTATAAATATCTATTAATTATATAATATCCAAATTATTTAAGCAAATAGAAAAAAACATAATATTGCATTTAGATTACATCTCATTATTGTTAATTATTGATCAATAATTTGTCAATGTGATCCATTTACTAATCTGCATTGTTCTTTCACTATATCGAGATTTTTTATTTATCAATAGCTTAATAAATCATTCTTCTCCTGACATTTATTTTATAAAACTCAATCTTTCCAAGTAATATCCAATACCGGGTAATTCCTTTCTTCGCCTTTATCTAGATGTTATTCCCATTTCTATGAATCTAAACTTTTTCCCCATTACCAGGTATTATTTCTATTTTTGAGAATCTAATTTCATTGTTTAGTGTCAGATGTTAGTCTCAATACATGGAAAATTTAATTCCCTTATGTCTATTACCGACATTAGTCTCATCACCAGGAAGCTAATTTCTTCGTCCCTTACCGGGCATTAGTTTCCATAATCGAAAAGCTAATTTCTTCCCCCCTTACTGGGCATTAGTTTCCATCACCGGGAAGCTAATTCATTTGCTATAAACCACAAATTTATGTCAATATAAAAGATAATGACAAGGTGTATGACACCTACTTGCTATCATAGCTCGAGTGATACCTTCTTACATGGCTCTCATAGCCTCTCCTATATCAATAGATATTTCATATTATAACTCATTGCATGCTCTTTCCACACACACACACATTCAGATTTCTTCTTATATTCATTATTTGAATAAGTTCCACAACAAAATAACTTTCTTTATGAAAATAGAACTAACCAAATCCAATCAATTTAGGTTATTTAGTCAAGGAAGTCATCACTCATTTATTTCACAATTATAATTACTAAAATATAATTCATAACTTATCTACTCTCACAATCATACTACATTTAAACCAAAAGAATGGAGATTTTATTCAACTTTAACGTACCTAAATTTACTCAATATCGTTACTAGGCGAAATTGTGCAGCACGGATTTCAATTCATTAATTCTCAGATTTTTTTTCTATATCTAAAGATTTATAACTCCAAATTATGCATAATTAGTTTCGTTGTAAAGTTAACAACCTTATCTATAACTTCTATGTAGAAACTAATTTCAAATTCCATTGTTTTCATACCCTAAACTCCTTCGGAAAATGGGTGATGAAGTTATCTACTTTTTTTTGTCCATAAATTACAAAACCAGCAAAATATTCCGTTCATTTTCACATTGCAAGGTTCACCAATCATCTTCAAAACCATGCCATGGAAAAACATATGCATTAACATAATATATAACTATACTACGCTTCATATACTGCAAATCATTATCGTATTTTCATTCGAATATTTCTTTTTTAGTCGACACTATCACTTAATTTCTTATCATAATTTATTCTTAATTTTTTTAATCAACTATCCCTTAAATGAGAAGTCAACGCCACACAATGATCTTTCATCTCTAGTGGCACCAATTTTTCTCAATTCTAAATTTCTCATCACCATTATAGCATTTTAAGCACACTTTGTAATATAACTAAGTTCTTTTAAGAATCATTTCCCTCACACAATCACACACTAATTTATCATAATGTTTTTTAATTAAACACAATTTTATTTCATGCAATTGATCCTTCATTGATCGACCATTGAGAGCCATAAGATTTTCTTCATTATTTCTTCTTAATTTAACACTCAATACAATATAATCTAACCTAATTTGATCAATCTATAGTCAATTTATATTTTCCCCAAAATTCTACCATAAACCCTATCATAAAATTCATGATTCCTATCTCAAATTGTTATTCATTTCGTATGAAATTGCAAGATTAAGTTTACAACTTCTTACCAAACATTAATCTAGTCTTTTAAACCTAACCAGTTGAAATTTTTTGGAACTTCCCCTTAAATATCCTTGCTGTCGTGACAGGGGTCTTCAATTCTCCTTGAATTCCATCACTTTTCTCTCTTGTTTGTGTGTTTAAGGTGTGATAGTGGGTGATTTTCTCAATTTCTTCTTAATCCTTAATTTTTCTAGTTTTTTTCTCTAAGGATTTTTTAAGGAAAAAACAATTCTTCATCTCCTTTTTTTGTTCCAACTGTGCCGGTTAGAGAGAGAGAGAGAGAGAGAGAGAGATTGTTTTTATATGGCTTGTATTTACACTTTAACCCCTCATTTATATAAAATCTTAATTTGCTCCAAAAATTTCTAATTAATTTTTAATTTAACACATTTTATTTCTAGATTAAAATTTTAATATTTTGAAAAATATTTAGCGAGGAGTTTACATGGTGTATCATTCTTGTATTATAAGGGCATGAACTTTCTTAGCAATTCATTAGTGGCTTTATTGACCATTTAATTACATTGTTAGTAAGGTTAATGACACCATTTTGTCTTTCTATTTCTATTTTGCAATGAATTGTGCCCCTTTATATTTTTTTTCTTTAGATTTTACCCTTAAAAACCCATCCATGTCAAGGTTTATACTCTTTCATTCATTTTTTTTTTATTTTGCGATTAAGAGGTAAGAAGCCAATTAAACCAAAGTTATTAGAAGTGTCAATTGGATCAATTATGAGCTCAAAGATTAAGAAGCTTAATAAGATATTTAATGAGCTTATTTAGGATACTTGGAGCAAGTCAAGCTTTCAGAATTCAACAAGAAACGATAAGGCTTTAATTAATGTGGTCCATGTAAGAATTGGACAAGTTTAAGTTGGTTTTGAGCTTTATTTTTTCTAATGCACAGCTTCACACTAATAAGCATAATCTTTAGTACGACCATTAGATTGAGCTGAAATATTACCAGAATATTAAGCCTTGTTTTATACAAGGTTAAAATTTTATAGTGATCAAACATAAAAAAAAAAATACTACAAGAGATTTATATTATTTTTCTAGTTGGTTTAGATTTCTTTTTTTTATTTGGAATGGTACTTTTTTATTATTTTTGTAGCCTAGTTAAGGACCTTTTTACCTGGTATAAAAAGGGGTATTTAGCTTATATTTAAGTTTGTTTCATACGGGATTTATTTTAAAATAATATTGTGGACACAAGGTTACTCATATTTTAGGTTCATTGAACTTTTCTTTAATTTATTAAAGATAAATTGTCTTTATGGTATTCTTCTTGTATTTCTAGTTCCTGATTCCTTATAACCATAGGGTTGGAGGTTTTTTACCCAATAACTTTGATGTCTTAGTTTAGGTAATTGTTGTGTCGGGTTATTTATTGTAATTTAATTTTAGTTTTTTTGAATTGTTTCTTTCTTGCATGTGAGTTCAAGGATTTTTATCCTCCAAGTTTGCATCATCATATATCAATCATCAATGTATTTAACCAATAAAAATAAGTTAATGACATGTATTTTTATGAATTCTACCTTTCTATATAATCAATTGAGCTTTCAACCTTTCTATCCAATTATATTAAATCATGTAATATGTATAAAACATATATGCATGCGTTGATTATTACTTAAAAAAATTAATATATATATAATGAAATCATGAATAAATATAACCAAAACAGTGGACATTTGTAAAAAAAAAATTAAAATAAAAAGTGAGATTTTAGTTATTGATAATCTCTTTTATCAAATATTTTATATTATTTTTAAATAGTAAATGATTTTTCATCAAAAATCTGAGTTTTCTTATTTAATTCTTATGGAAATCCTATCAATTATTACTCTAAATCCTACTCATTTTATTATCAAAATATATTTTCTTATATTTTTTTTACTTTTATTTATTTATCAAACTTATTATTGTTTCACAATAATGTTACTGGTTTTTAACTAATATTTACATCATCACTTTTTTCTTTTTATACCATCCTTTCTTATTATTTATTTCTTACTACCACACTAATTAATTGAAATAATTTTCTCATTTTTTCCTATTTTATTGATATTTTTATATACATTGAAACTCGTTACTGGTTTAGCCGATATTACAAATTTTAAATCCAAAATTTGTAATTCTCTTTCCAACTTCATAAATACCCTTAAATCTATTTATAGAGGAAATACCCTCTTTTACATATCATTTTTAAGTTTTATACTTTTTTAATTCTCCTAACCTTTAAAACTCATTACTTGTTTTGATGTTGTTATGAAATTTAAACTAAAATTTATAATTCATGTATGATTTCCATTTATACTTTTATATTTATTCATGGATATTATTCTTTCCATTTCACATCATATTCCCGACTATTCATTTCTCTTACTCATTTTTCTTGTCATCTCGAGTTTCTATTAGGGGTAGAATGGTTTTTTCATGAAGTCTGTTATTCATTACGAAATTAATTAAGGACAATTCAGTCTTTTTATCTTTTAAATGCACGGTGTAATTACTATATTGTCTTATAAAGCAATATTTTTAAAAAAGTTGAATGAGGGTAATTCAGTCTTTCTAGGTTTTAAAGGCCAATGTAAAGACTATATTACCCTTAAAAGCAAAAGATGTTAAACTTATATAATTGAGCTTTTTTGTCTTTTCATATTGTTTTTTTTTTATAATGAATAAATTGGGAGGGGGCAATTTGATATTTTGATTAATATAATATTATTTAAAAAAAGTTATTGGCGTGTGCCACCGAGTGCAGCGTCGTCCCATGTAAGACCCCCTAATTTTTTTCAAAGTCAATTCTATGTCAATTTATGTATCATTTTAAATCTAATCGATTTGTCTAATGAATTTAATACAAGATCTGGATTAAAATATAAGAATTTATCTTACACTGGAACTCACTCGTGCCTTAACGATATCATAAAAATAATTTTCTACACAAAATCATTATCTTTATTTACTTTCATTTCTCAACATTGATAGAAACCCGGGATGCGGGTTTTATGAACATTAATCGATCTAAATTTTAACTGATATACTTAATAACATGTTCACACATTAATTCAACCTTTCTAAACTTAGCTTTTTTCTGCATTTTATTTTTCATGTCATTCATTAGAAGTCTTATATTTATCACAAAGGAAACATGCTACCTTATAGAGTAATTACACTATCTACTTTAGAGTAGATGTGAGGATCCTAACTTCTAAATCGGTTTTTAACCATAACATCCCTCAAAGATTAAATTATAAATCCAAATAATTTTTTTTTATAAAAATTTTTTTTATCAAAATTCTCGGTAGAGTTTTCCCTAAAGTTGTACTGTACCAAGTTTTCAACAATGACAAGTCACATTATAATCAACATTTATATATGGTCAAACCATATTGGACCTTACTAGACTCAACCCCTAATCCAATTCGAGATTAGACATTCTTTATTTTTCCAACTAGTCATTCATCATCCGTCATCATACACAATTACATCAATCTCCTCTAATTTACAATTGCATACCATAATTGTCATAGCCTATATTTTGACCAATTATTTTTTAATTTAATTTTTAGAGAGGTTAAAAATTAGATATTAAAAGATCAGAGATTGATTTTAGTTAAAGGTATGATATGTTAACTTGTGGGAAAACTAGAGACTATAATGTGTTTTTGTCCTTTTCTCTTAATCTTCAGTTTAAAAAGATCATCAAGATAATGATGGTTATCCATTTTCAAATTTGATTTTAAATTCTAATCAAATTTAAATTTCAAAAGAAGAAAGAGTTTGTTTGGGACTTTATTTCCCATATATGCTGCAACACAAAAAAAAGGTAGACTAGCATTCATTATCTCCTCTTACCAAAACAAACCTAGAAGCAACCTTCACCGTGTTCGTTTTCCATGGCCAGCGTCCATCATCTTGTCAGTCATGGGTAGTAGTGGTTGCGTTCCTTAGTCACTCCAATCGTAGGAAGCTTCAACACATAGAAGGACTTTCCTCAAAACTCAACTCCAGTAACAACTTCTTATCTTCGGTCGAGCACTTAGAGTAACACCAACATCACAAAGCAACAATAGTAGTAGAAGATCATCCCTCAGTAGCGGCTCTGCACCGGCATTGTGGATGAGAGCTACATCAACAAAGTCTTCAGTAGGCCTATCATGATCTCTTGTTTCATCCATAAATGATAGCGACAACACTGTGAGCAGCAATAGCAACATCAACATGACAATCGTACACTCTCTGAGCCTCCATTGAAGCAACATTTAAAAGCTCTCCTTTGCACCACCAACCCTGTCTCCACCGTGAACACCAAGTTAGATTTTCAACTGTGAGCAACACCCCTTGTAAACTTTAGTCATCGTTAAGATTTCTTCTTCTCAACCGAACACAAACCTCGAACTAACAGCAACAATAGCCCTATAAACTCTAGCCAGTTTGAAAGCTCTTCTCCTTAGTCAAATGTCAGCCTTTACCCTACAATAGCAGCACCCTATAAACTCCAACAAAGTTCTTCTCCTCAGCCAAACACCACCCTCTAATGCCCCCAGCAGAGACACCCTTACACTAGGTAAGTTCTTCTTCCCCCCGTTGCATTTTAATTCACTTATTACTGTGCAAGCATGCATGAATTATAATTCACGCATGATTGCATGTAATGTACCCAGCCTAGTCTCTAGGTTATACCATTGATCAAGGCGGGCAAGGTGGATAAAGCGCAACCTATACGACTAGGCTAGATCTAGCCCATTAAAAAAATGGAAACTATTAAGATCGTGTTGGTCCGCCAGACCAATTTCCTTTAGGTTAAGGGTGTGTTTAGCAAAACACACCTTTATGCCATTTCTCTTTAATTTCACACTTTTTTATTTTGATATCTAGCCAAGTAGACCCTTTTTTTCTCTAAAAAAAACCAATAAAAAGATATGTTTTATTTTCTTTTTAAATTTTACTAATTTATTCACTAACATCAGAGACAAAAATACCATATATTTTTTGGTTACTTAATATTTATCAACGCTAGAGTTGGAAGTATTCGTAGTTAAATATTTACTGGCACCAGAGTCAGGAATATTATAAGTAGACCATTAAAAATATAATAAAACAAATCATTAACAATTTAATACAAAACCAACAATACAGTTTACCTCAGGTAGGATGCTTAAGAAGTGATATTATCTTTTATTTTTCGTAACCAGACTCGTATCATAGAACCTTTGTTGACCAGTAAAGGTTCCTCGATGTCTAGTGCAATAGAATGACGACTCTATTGGGGACTTTTGACTAAGCTTTGCTTTTTGTCTTATTTGTTGTGCTTGTTTGTTTATTTTCTTGCCTTTACTACTTTAGCACGTATCTCTATACTCATGTATCACTTTAAAAGCACATATCTTAAAATTTAAGATAAATGGGGAAGTAATGGTACCCTAATGGCTATAGCCTAGATAAGATTCGTGAAACCATACAACTCTCGCTTCATTGTTTGCCTGAAAGTGGTTAGTATGTCGATCTAATATTATTTAGGGCCTCTATTTTCACACTCCTTGTAAGTCTTATATCGATCTTCAAGGACGATCACTAATATGCGAGAGACCCTTTGAGACTAGATAGTAACCTATCCCTTGATGCACTTAACGATTAGAACCTACCTACTAGGTTGTACTCTATGTAATCTCGTTGTGGCAAGCCCAACATGTGGCATCTTGAATTCGAAGACCATTAGGTGGCAAATGGTCATCACATAGGAATTTCAAGGGTCTGAGTTGTTATAGGTTAACAAAAAGGAATTGTTTTGAATTGGAAGCCGAAAGGCTATCAAAAGCTCAAACTTAGGCAAGATTAGACAAGGATCCCCTCGTTGGCATCATGATGACATTAGGTTTCTAAAATCCTTGAATAACGATCGTTTTCGCCCCATGACGAGCGAGTCCACATTGAATATGTATTTTTCTTTTTGATAACATCATCATTTTTGCATAATTGCATGATTTTCATTTAGCAAGTTGAAATATAGGTTCCCTTATTAAGCCACACTTATAACACTCGTTTGAGAAGAAGATAAATAAAGAATGAATAAAGAGCCCAGTTGGGGGCCCAACACCAAAAAGAGTTGGAAAGTCTTAAAGAAAAAGTCACAAGGCTTACTAGTTTACTCGAACAGGCCTTGGGATCTAAATTCGGAGAAGCAATATTTATAACTCAACCTCTATAGATGCCTACAGCTTTTTTTAATCCATAAAATCTAGGGGCAAATGAGGTGTCATCTAAATCTTAACAAGCTACGTATTGTTAATTTGCTCTACTAGCATATCCCATAAGAATGTCGTTTACTATAGGCTTTACAATGAAGGAATCTTAAAAGGACAAAATGGTAAAAGAAAATGGTCTGGAAAAGTTGATTGTCCTAGATGAAAAGATAAGGGCAATTAAAAGAACTAGCCTGTATAATCCTATAAAGGCTGCTGAGATGTGTTTAGTGCCTAATGTGGTTATTCCTAAGTTTAGAGTGCCAGAATTTATTAAATATATTGGAACTCAATGCCCTATAACTCATCTCAAAGCATACTGCAACAAAATGGCTAAGGTGGTTTATGATGAGAAACTGTTAATTCATTTCTTTCAAGACAACTTGAGGGACGCTGCCCTCACTAAGTATATGTGGTTAGACAATACCAAGGTAAAAAGGTTAAAGGATTTAGCTAATGTTTTTATTAGGCAATATAAGTTCAACATGAATGTGGGCCTTAATAGGTCAAACTTGCAAGTTATAGAAAAGGACAACAAGGAATCTGTAAGGGAATACGCCTAAAGGTGGCGTAAGGCAACCACACAGGTTAATCTTTATTTGTTGAAAAAGAAAGATGATTAGTTTATTTTCCAACACTTTTAAGGCCTCGTATTTTGAATATTTGGTTAAAAGCTCTGCACAACATTTCATTGACCTGATTGTTATAATTGAAAGGATTGAACAAGCCATTTGGATAGGAAAGATTGCTGACTAGACTGAGGAGAAAGGTTTCACTGGAAAAAAAAGAAACTGAGGTTCACAATATCGAAGGTGGTTATAAAGGTAAAAGAACAAAAACACTTACTCCACCTATAGCTAACTTCTCCACACAAATTCCCAGAAATCAACTATCTTCAAGATAAAGCTACAGTGTTATTATGTCAAGAATAATCTATATATGACCCAACAAACTATTGGAAAGAGGCCTCTATTGAGGAGTTCATAGGAGAGGAACAATTGGAAGATTCTAGGAAATTTCAATCAATAGTTGCTAAGTGTTTAGCCCTTTTATGCATTACCTTGCTAGTAATCATGTTGGTATAAGGTCTTTGTTGTTGAGCTTCTTTTCTGAAGTTTCAATGAAATAATAAGTTTGTCCTTCAATTGTGTCTCTCCTTTTGATTTATTTTCATAAATTCTAAAAGAGGTTCCCTATTAGAATTCACAAATACACCTTTGCAGTCTTGCAAGATCTTATAGACTCAATTTATTTCTTTTACCAAAATCTTTTCCTTTAGTAGAATTTTAAAAACATTGAACTTGCTTTTTTTTTAGCAATGATTTAATGTTTATTTAAAATAACATTTTGCCATTTTATTTGTAGAAATGACAAATGAATCAAGCATCTATTTCATTGAGCTGGCCAAATTCTAAACAAAGTATATGAATAGAAGAATAAACAATCACCCTCACGTCATGACTCTTGAGCTAGGTTTTTTAAATATATGCATAATGGTATGTAGTGGATTTAATGTTCATGGACTCATGAAATGCATCTCTTTGCAAAGTTCAAACCATCACATTTGATGTGATCAAAGTTTATTGATCTTAACTGCTTGCGCTTGAAAAGAAAAAACACCTTCTTTCTTATCCCTTTCACATTTTAAAATGAATATATCCCTTGTGTTCCATTCATGAGCCTGGATAAATTTTCTTTCATGAAAAATCCTAACTAAAACAATGTCCCACACCAAGGGTAAGTGAAATTTCAATGATCAATAATGATGAAAAAACCGTGAGAAAGCCAAAAAGCAAAAGAGCCCAAGAAACTTAAATGTTTAGGGGCATGCCCAAATCAAAAGCGAAAATGACAGTCGAGATAAAATAAGGATGCTTAGCCAAAATAATGAAAAAAAAAAGCGAATCAAAGAAAAATGGTAAAAGAAAAGGATTCAAAGACATAAAAAGTCAAGTTGATGATTAAGTCTTTAAAATCTTAAAATACTTTCGAGTTTTATGAATCCCTTTTTTTCATAACCAAGAACTACAGCCTATGTTACGTGCATTTAAAAGTCATTTCTAATCAAGCAACTTGAAACGATAAACGATGTTCTCAAAATGCAAAAATACTTTTTTCATAATAATCATGACATCAGGAACAAGCTACTCGTTATTATTCATGCTGAGAAAATAAGTATTCAAAAAGAGACAAATTTTTCTCAAACAAAACCTCAAGGTTTTACTCAAGCCTCTTAATTTGAAACCTATAAAACCAAAAAGTCACCTCATCATATACCTTCACCGATTACAATCTCGCAGACACAAGAAAAAATTATCCCCTTTCTAAGAAAACAATTATAAGAGAGTTGCAAGATTTCAAAAACAAATTGTTTTAAACTCACATTGAAACAATTTTTGTTTTCAAAATATGAGATCAAGATTTTAACATTCACTCTAAAGAAAGATTTCTTCATGGAAACCAAAAAAGGAGAAGAATTAGAGAAGGGTTACTCAAAACCATTATTTATCTGAGTCACTTACAGAGCACACTTAGAGGTAATGGTTAGTACAAGAGGGTAATATTGTACTGAGAATGTGATTTTATCCCTTTAAGGTAATAGTAAAAACAAAATACTTCTAGCATTGAGACAAGGGGGCAATATTGTGCTTAGAATGAGATTTGATCTCTTCGAGGTAACAATAAAAAAAAAAAAACATTTCCTACAACGAGACAAGGGGACATTTTTGTTTATAAAAGGCAATTTGAATCTATCAGGATAACAAATGACACTGAATGTTTTTAGTAATGAGACAAGAAAGTAAAGAATGATCTTCTCAAATTAATCAACAAGACATATAATTTCCAACGAGTAAATGGGTCACGATGGGCACTATAAAAGCTGAGTTGTATAAAATTAATAAATTTCTGGAAAAAAAATACATGGGCTAACTCTAGTGGGCTAAAAGCCGAACGACGAAAAGGACTCAAATAAGAAAAAGCAAGACCTCAACAATCAAGCAACAAGAAGATTGAGAAGAAATGGGGGCCTAATTTCAAATTAGGTAAAGATGTATGCATATTATCTAACTCCAAAAGATTGAACAAAAATGTTTTGCAAAAATTCATAAGAGAAATCGCTGATGGCATCCGTTAAAAAGGAAAGCCACCTCGAAATGGCCAAGAATTGAAAATGCTTTAGAAAAGTTTTTACTTTTGAAAAAAAAAATTACTTAAGAAGGCTGCCCGAAAAATCTTTGTATTTTTCAAACGATAAGGTTACCTATCACAATGAGACCAGCGTTGAAAAGAAAAAAAAACCTTCGAGTTTTTCACTAACGAACAAGTCGCCCATGAGAATTGGACCACTTTTGAAAAGTCAAAATCTCTATCACTTCCTAAAAATCTTTGTATTTTTCACCAACTGACAGGTCGCCCGGAACAATTAAACAACTTTTTTAAAAAATTTCATATTTTTCACCAACAAGTAGGTCGCTTAGAATAATTAGACCACTTTTGAAAAATCTTTGATATTTTTAGACAATGAGCAGGTTGCCTTGAATAATTAGACCATTTTTGAAAAATCTTTATCTTTTTCACCAAATGGCAAGTTGCCTGAAACAATTGGACCCTTTCAAATTTTTTCAAGAGTTGAAAAAAAAAAGCTTTCATGTTTGTTTTTTTCTTTACAAACTTACTACACAAAGCCAAATGAAAATAAATTTTCTAATGTCTTTGCACTGTAAGTATTGTAAAGGGGGGTAACTATCATAACTAAAATTTTGACCTATTTTCTTTTAATTTAATTTTTATAGGAGTTAAAAAAATAGATATTAAAAGATCAGGGATTGATTTCGGTTAAAGGTGTGATTTGTCAACTTATGAGAAAACTAGAGACTATAATGTGTTTTTGTCCTTCTCTCATAATCTTCAGTTTAAAAGGATCATCAAGATAATAATAGTTATCCATTTTCAAATTTATTTTTAATTTCTAATCAAATTTAAATTTTAAAAGGAGAATGAGTTTGTTTGGGACTTTGTTTCTCATATGTCATGGGACTCCTATATTATAAATACATATCCAAATGCATACAACCTTGGAGGGGAGACACAAATTATAACAAAAAAAAAATCCTAGTAGCCCCTCTACATACTACAGATGCCTATAAAAAAATGGTAGATCAGCATTCATCATCTTCTCCCACCGAAACAACCCTCAACATTCACCCCTGCCAACAAGCTTCACCGTGTTTGTTTTCCAGGGCCTGCGTCCATCATCTTCTCAGTCATGGGTAGTTGTGGTTGCATTTCTTAGTCGCTCAAACTGTAGGCAGCTTTAGCACAGAGGACTTTCCTTAGAACTCAGCTCCGGCAACAACTTCTTATCTTCGGTCCAGTACTTAGAGCAACATCACAAAGCAACAATAGTAGTAGAAGATCATCCTCTAGTTGTGGCTCTACACCAACATCGTGAATGAGAGCTACATCAACAAAGTCTTTAGCAGACCCATCGTGATCTCTTGTTTCAGCCATGAATGACAACAACAACATTGTGAGAAACAGCAACATAATAGTCCTACACTCTCTCAGCCTCACTTGAAGCAACATTTAGAAGCTCTCCTTTGCATTAGCAACCTTGTCTCCATAGTGAACATCAAGTTGGATTTTCAACTATAAGTAACACTCCTTATAAACTCTAGTCACCAGCAATAATTTTTCTCCTTAGTTGAATGCCAACCTCCAATCGACAACAACAGCAACGCCATAAACTCTAGTCAGCAGCAAAAGCTCTTCTCCCTAGTCAAACGTCAGCCTCTAACCAACAGTAACAGCACCCCATAAACTCCAGCAAGAGTTATTCTCCTCAGTAGAACACCAGCCTCTAATGCCCCCGGCAGAGACACCCTTACACTAGGTAAGTTCTTTTTCCCCCGTTGCATTTTAATTCACCTATTACTGTGCAAGCATGTGTGAATTATATTTCACGCATGCTTGCTTATTATTTACCCAGCCTTGCTTGTTATTGCACCCAGCTTGATCACTAGGCTAGACAAGTAACCAGGGCGGGCTGGCTGGATCAAGCCTAGCCCGGATGACTGGACTAGATTTAGCCCATAAAAAAATAGAAACTATTAAGATCGACTTGGGTTTGGGCATCAGGCCTGACCGGTCTAATTTTCTTTGGGCTAAGGGTGTGTTTGGTAAAACACACCCTTATACTCTTTCCCTTTAATTTTACTTTTTTTTTATTTTGATATATAGCCAAACAAATAAGCCTTTTTAGATATCAGAAAGTCCTGAAAAGAATCTGGGGATCCTTTTTTTATTTATTTGTAGATCTCTCGCACTTTCTTTTATTTACTTTAATGTGTATTTATATTGTAAACTTTTACTATAAAATACGAATCCGGTATGCAATACATACCTGTCTTTTTTCTTTTTTCTCTCTCTCTCTAAAAAAATAATAAAAAGATATGTTTTGCTTTCAATCCAAATTTTACTGATTTATTCACTGGTGTTAGAGTCAGGAATACCATATTTATTTTAGTTAATATTTACCAAAGCTAGAGTTTTCGTAATTAAATATTCACAGGCATCAAAGTTAGGAATATTATAAGCACACCATCAAAAATAGAATAAAACAAACCCTTAACAATTTAAGACAAAACCAACAATGAAACTTATCTCAGGTTGGACGTTTAAGGGGTGATAATATCTTTCCTTTCGCATAACCAGTCCCGTACCATAGAATCCTTGTTGACTAGTAAAGGTTCCTAGTGACCCTAATACTAGGTGATGACTTTTTAAACTAGATTTTTTTTTTCCTTTTAAGAACAAGATGTGAGATATTTGTTCTTTTTCCTATAAAATTTTAAAGGTCATCGTGATATCGGGTGCAACAATAATAATAATAATGTTGAATAACATGCAAACTTGACTTAAATCTATTTCCATCTAATTCAAACTCTAATTAAGCCTTAGTACAATTCCTAAGTTGTTTTACATGTGTATAAAACATTCATTATGTTTGCAACAATATGCGTTATAACACAAATTCAATTTCAAAATAAATTTAATAGCCATTATTATACCCCCTAACTACTAGGGTCATCTACTGTTGCCTTGCTCGTGCCTGAATTGAACATTAAATCAAATATTATACATTACAAGATAATCATCTAACAATTTAGTCAACAAAACTTCTACACACACATATAAGTTATATCATTAAATCTTTTAACATTTTCAACACAAGTCAATACACCTTCCATCATGTAAGAACTTTTTTATTAATTTTATAGTCAACCTTCAATGTTCATTCCTTTTAGATGTTTAATCGTCTGATAGACTTGTCCTCTTAATCATTATTTAAAAACTATATTGGGTAAACCACATTAATTTTAAAGTCATTGGGTCCATTTTATTAATGCCTTTATATCTAATCAAGTGACCATCCATTATTTTACATACAATATATATATATATATATTCCCTTTTTTCAATTTTTTTTCACGCTAAAACTTATTACATGTCACCAATCATTTGACACTCACAATCACCCATAACCTGGGTCAACCATATATGTCAATACCATTTAACCCGGTATCGTTAGCATCCATTTTCTAGATATTAATCAATATATGTTGATACCAATTAACTTGGTACCATTAGCATCCTTTTACACACACACACACACTAATCAACTTGTTAAACCATGCCTTCACTAGTGTAACCCCATTGGTCTCGTTAGGCTCCATGGCCAGAATTGATCATCAAATCCATATGCCCGACAATACCAACTAGTGTCATCAACCCCTTCCTTGTTCCAAGAGACTGACCATTTCTATCAATCATATAACCAACAAAACATATTAGTATTATCATTTCCTTATTTACCTCAAGAGACTAACCATTTTCATCATTCTTTCTTCTCTTTCATTTTATTTAATTCTTTCCATCATTTTCCATAAGTTTACACATTTTAGGGAAATCACAAATAAAATAAGTTAATGAAGCAATGAATGCACCATGGTGTAGAATTACCTTCAACATGTGAAGTACTCGCACATGTCCCGAGTTATGGTCTAATTACCAAGTATCCCCTATCAACACATGATAAACTAATTATCATTACTTTTTATAAACTCAAGAATTATGCTTAAGTTCCAAAATACCAATTGCTAGTTTAACATAATTTTATTCTTAATCGAATTAGCCTAACCAACAATACCATTATTCAGTGTTTTCATCATAACTGAAGTTTCATAACTCATTTTTGGTAGTGGTTTTTCTCTTTGGAAATTTAAGACATAAATATACAAGTTTTATGAAGGAAGAAACACCCAGTTCTTGCATTTTCATACCCAAAATCACTTATTACAATAGTATACGTAATATGTCCAGTAGGTTTTGGTTTAGATCTTTCCTCAATTTTTAACTTGTATCTAGAGTTTGACAATTCTAAATCATGCAAGACTGGTTTAATTTGAAAGTTAACATCCATACATACAACTTTCATGAAGAAACAAACCCTAAACTCCATCGTTTTCAAGTTCTAATTTCAACTCAAAGTTGGGGTAAAAAAACTGTCTGAATTTCTATAGCATTAGAAAATAAGTTTGATAAGAAACTAGATGTTTTCATGCATCATAACATCATATGAAACCATCATACATAAATTTCATAACAATTAAATCAAACAAATCTCAATTCCTATTTATATACCTTGTCTGGAACTTTCAACAAATAAAAAGAATACTATGTTTCTTCTAATTTTTTTCCAAAATTAACACACTACCCATTACTCTTTCAAGTAAAGGAAAAGTTCAAGATCACCATTCAAATCATCACAGCACAAAACAAAACTTTGCATAAAGTTTACTACATTAATCCAAACCTTAATCCATGTTAAAATCATAATCCACCATTATAAAAGTGTTCTTTTTTCCTCCTTCAATACCAGTAGCCCCTTCCAAGGTTTTGAGTCCAAGAACTTCTCTTTTCCATACAAATACTTTGTAAGAATACTAAAACTTTCTTTCTAATGTCTTAAACTAGCCTTCTCTACGAAGTTCTTTGGTGTTATCCCTCATAAAATGAGGAATTTTTCCTCGCTTCCTTGCTAAAATTTTCTACAACCCCCTTTCCTTTATAACTCATCAACCACACAAGGAAACATGAGGTATTTATAGCAAATTTTCTAATGTTTTACACTTTGGTCCCCTATTTGTTTCCATTTTTTTGTTTTAGCCCTTAATAACCTTTCTTTTCTACAATTTAACGCTCCCACATCTTAACTTTCATTCCATTTAATCCCTTCTACTTAGAAGAAATATGTATCCTATTTTTCTAATTTTAAAATTTTAAATTAAGCTTTTTCTCACTTGAATTAAATTTATTTTTGTTTTTAATTGGGGTTTACACCCTTTTCACCCAGGTTTATTTATATTTCGTTTACTCAAAGCAATTATAACTGAGAGTTCATAGTTCATCTCACCTAATTTATCCAAATCAATTTTCTTTAATTAAAATTTTAGGCCATTTTTATTTTACTAACTTTACACTTTAATATCCTTCCTACAATTTGTTATTAAAGGCATTCTCAGAATTTCTATTTTGTAATTAATTTTCATAGTTTATTTTTCAATAATAAATTTTAGAATAGGGGTTTAAATCCCACCTCCAAACACCACGCCGTCCTCTTTTTATTGGTGTCGCACATGTGCATGGTGACATTGTGGTTAGGCTACAGTGGACTTTTTTCTTCTTTTCTCTGTTTTCTTTTTCTTCCCCTTGATAAAATATAAGGTAAGGTGCATTGTTTTATTGTCTGATAAAATCTAAGGTCTTGTTGTGGTTTATACTTGTTGGTCTGTCTGTCTACGGTTTAAGAAAAATCCTCCTCTATAAGGCTCTTAAAGCTAATTGTTCTATGTCGTCAAAAGAAATACCTTTTTAATTTTGGGAATACGTTTTACGTATAAATTCGTAATCCTTGATATTAATACAAAACAAAATATATTTTTTAAAATTTTGGCCAAATTCTCGTGACTTTAATAAACTGGTTATTAAAGCCAAAATGCAAGATAAAACATAATTTTTGAAGTTTTCTTTGTTGCATGAAAATATAATATGATTTTAGCTTTGAGAGACTTGGCTGTATGCATGAAACAAAAATATTTTTTTATGAAAACTGGGTATTTTAATACCAGATTTGTATTTTTACGGTATAAAAATATAAACCAATATTAACCAAAATGGATAGAAAAATACGCGAAAACATCACTAATGTTTTTTTTTAAAAAAAAATTTAATTGAAACGGGTTGGACCAGCACCGACCCAACATAAAACTGGGCCAACACCGGCCGAACAGTTTATAATTAGCTGGTTATTTTCCTTTTGCTACAGAACGTGAATTGCTCATATTCTGCATGCAAATGAAACAAATAGAAAGACAGAGCAGAGAAAGAGAGAAGATTACCTGGGGTGAAGGAGCGTTTTTGTTGTCGTCGGCAGTGGTTTGTGGTGGCGAAGATGGTGGCGCTGTTGTGCAGAGGTGATAATCCCTGCGTCTTCTCCTTCTCTTTTTCTTTATGTTTTCCTTCTCTCAGTTCTCTCCTCTCTATCTCTATTCTTCACCTCTCTTTTTTCTCTCTCTATTCCTTTTTTTCCTCTGTTTTTTTCTTGCTCTCTCTCTCTCTCTTCCTCTATTTTCTTTTTTTCTCTACTTTTCTGTTCCTCCTCTGCTGCCTCGTCCTTCGTGCTCTCTCTTCCCATATATTTATAGGCAAATACATGGGTAGAGAGGCCTCCTACCCTGCCCAATCGTGGCACAGGGGTAGAGCGGCCGAGGCGACCACTGTGCAATCGCTCAAGGGGCATGTCCCCTTTGTTTTTCCACCCCGTGGTAGGCCACGGGTCAGAGTTTTAGGCAAGTGGGGATCTTGGTCAGTTTTTTTTGAGTTTTTTTTTAGAGAAAGAGGCAAAAGAAAAGCAGGGGAAGGAAATCTTCTTCTTCCCCCGCCTCGTATGTCCAAGGGAAGAAGAAGACCCATAGTGCCGTTCAAAACGGCACTGTTTGGGTTTTTTTTAAACAGTGGATGAAACGGCGCTGTTTTACCCAAAATGCATCGTTTCATTTAAAAGGAAATGGTGGAAAAATCATGCCAAAGTCCAAATCAGTCCTCAATTTATGATTTGTTTAATCAAATCCTAAATTGCAATTTTAATTTTAAAAATCAATTCATTTGCATCCCTACCAAATTCAATCGTCGGCCCTAAAGTTGGCCACCTTTTTTACTTTAGTCCTTGGTCTCGTATTTATGCAATTTGACCCTTAATTGATCAATAAACTTATAATTTCTTCATTTTAACCCCTGATTCGGTTTAATTACAACCCATCTATTTACACGTCTTTTTCCAGTTTGGTTCTTAGTTTTGGATTTCTTCAATTAAGTCTCTAATTGGCCATCAAACTTCAATATCTATACAATTAAGGCCCTGATTTGACCAAATCAACTCTAAAAAATTATATTTTGACCTCAGAACTTTAATTTCTTCCAATTAAAGCCCAAATTGACTTCGAAATCAATTTTTCTTGCAATCAAACCCTCCATAAATTCAATTAAACCTTTAATAAAATTTAATTGAGTCCATAAACATTTGATTTTAAACTTTTCTTCCTCAAATTGAATTTTCTTTGTCAATAGAGCTCTTATTAGTTAACAAAATACTGTAAAATTTTAATCTTTGTACTTTTAAACCTCCTCAACCAATTTTTAATCATTTTCTGGGCGTTTTAACATCTTCTTCTCACCATTATTATTTTTTAATTTTTTTAGTTCGAATATATATTTTTTATTTTTTGAAAGAAAAATTGAATTTGGGGAATAATCCAAAAATTGGTTATGACAATAACCCTAGTTACAAAGCCTAGATTGACATATGCGGGTTGACATAGGTCCTGGACTAATTCGGGTTTTAGAAAAAAAAAATAGAGGAATGATTGACTTGACCTGACCTAATTAACAACCCAGGTCAACCCGTAATAAAACACGGGTGATAAAACCGTCAATTATTTTTTTTAACTTTTTTGGTCAAAACAAAATTGCTTTGATTCTTTTTTTTTCAACTCAAGTTAACCCTCTCAACTCGTAACCCAGGTCTTATCCCGAATCGACTCCCAAGATGAGTTTAAAAACTATGATAATAGTCATTTTTATTCATGCGTTGATCTAGGTTAACCCTAGCTGATCCTGTTGGCCCGTGACTTAGTCTCTGCCCCAGGTTGACCAATGAGTTGAATTTTAAAACTATGATAATAACTGTTTGTATCCTTACATTAACTCGGGTCAACCTGAGTTGACACTCCTGCCCTGTGATCTAGGCTTAGTCCGAGATAAAACCTTAATTTAGGTTTTGAAACTATGATAATAATCATTTTTATCTTTAAGTTGACCTGGGTCAACCAATGATCTAAGCCTTGCTATGAGTTGACCCTTGAGTTGGGTTTCAAAACCATGATAATAACCACTTTTATCCTAACAATCACCCAAGTCAACCTAGGTCGACCCTCCCAACCCAGGTCAGTCAACTTAAGTTGACCCTCCTAACTTGTGATGCGGGTCTTGCCTCGGATCAACCCCTCAAGTCGAGTTTTAAAACTATAATAATAATTTTTTTATCTTGACATTGACCCAAGTCAACCTGGGTTGATCAACCTAGGCTGACTCTCTTGACCCGTGACCTAGACATTACTCGGAACTAACCGTCGAGTCAAGTTTAAAACTATGATAATAATTATTTTTATCTTTAAAGTTGACCCTATTTACCCGTGTCCTGAGCCTTATTATGGGTAGAACCTTGAGTCAAGTTTTAAAGTTATGATAATAACCATTTTTATTCTTATATTGACCCGGGTAAATCTAGGTTGACTCTCCTGACCTGTTACCCGGGTCTTGCCCTGGATTGATCGAGTTGGATTTTAAAACTATAATAATAACTATTTTTTTTCTTTACATGTCTTAGTTAGATAATTTTGAAATTTAGAATTTCTTATAATGATATTTTAGAAATAAAAAATAATGTATTTAAAGACATGCCTTTTTTGTACCTCTTGTTTTAGAATAATAGAAACTCACTCCAAAATAATAGTAGGATATATTTATTTTTGTTTTTCCAAGAAAATACATTTCTATTTTCATTATCTTTGTCTCTTTATTTTAGGATTGTTTGAAACGCTACTTATTAATGTAGTTATTAAACCCGGACCGACCCAACGGGTCTACCTGAGACCCGGTTGACTCGGTGGCTGGACCGGTTCGGGTAAGGTAAAAGATTGGAATAAGAAAAACCTTAGTGAAACCCGGTTGACCTGTGACTAGGGCGACCCGGCAAAACCCGGTTGAGACCCGAGTTTTTTTTAATGTGTTTTTTCTCCTAACCGGAGACCCTTTTTTTATATTTTTTAGTTAGTTATTAACCCTTTTCAAAGTTCACTATATAAATGCTAGAAGAATATTTTATTTTTTAAATGGTGGATTTGAAGCCATTTAATATATATACTCTATGTTCATAGAAATTATTTTTTTTTTCAATGTGGGATATGAAGTCTTTTAATATATATATACTTTATATTTACAAGAAAAAAAGTTATGTTTTTTCAATGTGGAATAAAAAACTTTTTTGGTTTAAATACTTCAACTTAAAAGGATAACATACTAACATAGTATCTTTTCAATGTGGGATACAAAATCTTTTGAAATAATCTTTTAAGCTTCATTATTTATAACATGTATAGTCTATATTCACATGGATTGTTTCTTAATTTTTTCATATGAAATATTAAAATTTTATTTTTTTTTAATTTTTCCGAGTTGATTCGGGTTAACCTGGGTCAATCCGTGTAACTCGAAACCCGGCTCTTTAACCAGGTCAACTCCCGGGTCAGATCTAATAACTACAGCTGTTAGTTTTTTCTTCAATAGAATTAACCGAATGACTTGAAAACTTAGTTCAAGAAAGACCAATAATATTTTAATAAATTATCAGATAATTTCCATAATAAGCATGTATAAGTTACACTTTTGTATGCAATGAAAGAAGTACCACACTGTTTATTTTAATTTTTTCAAAAAGAGTGAAGGAGCTAATAATCTTTATTTATCTTGACAGCATTAGACAAGCCCATGGAAACAATGTGAATTCTATAATATTGGATGAGTCCAATGGACCATCTAGAAAAGAGATTACATTTGGGCTTTACCGAACCCACTCCACTCCTTTTTCAGACGGTCGCGAACTTTACAAACACGAAAAGATTTTTGATTTGAAACTCACACCCTTAAATCATCTAATCTCTTGCTAGTAAATATATGAATCTGATTGTTTATTCACATTTTCTTTCCTAACTGAATTTGTACTCAGATCCAAATTCGCTTGAAAAATGGAGGCTCCGCAAGGAGGATCCGAGAGGGACAAAACGATCTCCACTTCTCCTGTCTCCCTCGTCTCCAATTTCTGGAAAGGTATCATTTTAATCAATTAAAACCTAATTTTATTTGAATTCACCTTTGATTGATGCTAAATATTGACCTGTCCCAATTTATGAGCAGATGATTATTTTTCTTTTCTTTCTTTCCTTTTTAATAATGATTTGATTTAGCAATTAATATTTAATTTATGCTGCATTTTTGCAAGAGTAGGAAAAAGAATAATAATAATGATGATCTGTTTTGTCAAATTAATACTTGATCTAGACTTTGAGCTGGAGAAGGAGAAAAGTGTGTTGGATGAGCAGGGGCTTAGAATTGCTGAAAATCAGGAAAACAGCCAGAAAAACCGACGGAAGCTTGCCGAGAGCACCAGAGGTACCCTTACCATCACCAAATAATTAAATTGCTAAAAGTTAAGGTTTATCGATTCTTATTTATTTATTTATTTTTGGTGGCAGATTTCAAGAAGGCTTCATCCGACGAAAAGTTAGGTTTGTTTAACTCATTGCTAAAAGGGTTCCAGGAAGAAGTCGATAATCTTACTAAGAGAGCCAAATTTGGAGAAAATGCTTTTCTTAATATCTATCAGAAACTTTATGAGGCCCCAGATCCTTATCCTGCTCTTGCTTCAATTTCTGTAAGTAGCATTGTTATATTCTTTTCTTTATGCTGTCTGCAAATGTAATCTGTAACTGGCAAGTGCTTAGTATCTGTTGTTTTTCTCAGTCATAATCTTATGAATATCAGGAATTTGTCCGCCCTTCACATATATTGTAGTGCTTAGTGTTGGATGTAAGTCTCAGAACTGAGTAATCCTTTAGGTCTCATCCCAATGACGTAAGGTTTCACATGTTGGCAATGTATTCTTGTTAACATTTACTATTGATGTCTGCGGCGCAAGCTTGGGAAGTCGTGTTAAAACAATATTTTAAGTTAGGCATAGATTTAGTAACTGTGTTGGAAACAAGTGCTCTTCTTAGAATCAGTGAAAGCTCAAAGTACAGGAGCTATTTCTGAAAATCTTGACTTCTTCATCTTGCTCTCCTCCTGCCAGCATAAGAATTCTTATGACCCACACAGCATCAATCCATTATGCAAAATCTGTTTTCTCTTTGCAGGAGCAAGATCTGAAATTGTCTGAGTTAGAGTCTGAGAGCCGGAAGATGAAAGTTGAGCTAGAGGAGTTCAGGACTGAGGCAGCTCACCTAAAGAATCAGCAAGCAACAATAAGAAGACTTGAAGAGCGCAACCGTCAGTTAGAGCAGCAGGCATGTGTTTGTTTTTCTATGCATTACTTACCAGTAGGAAATGAATTTTGATGTTCCCTCACTGTAGCTGGCAAGTCTTGGAATCACATGGGCTCTTAGGACCTTGGTGTTTGACCGCTATTATGATAGTGATATTGCTTACATGATTTGTAGCAAGCAGTTTGGCTGATAGAGAAAAGCACAGGGTTTATCCTTTTTTGTCTTTGTGAATTTGTTTTTGTTAAAATATTGAGCCATCTATTATTGAACTTTGGCAATCATTTATGAGATTTGCTATTTGTACTGATTAGAATATTATTTGCTCATTTGCTATGTTATATGTGAGTCTAACATTTTCTTACAAGTCATTATATTTTTTCTCCTTTATTAATAGTTACAAAAAAGTTAAATGAATGACATATATCTTCATGCATAAATGCTTCGTATTTGAGGTCTTAGCATACATTGTTTGTATGTGCTGCATAATTTTCTCTTCTTTGCTAGAAGTTCCATCCCTAAAGTTGATATCATCACAGATAATTGGAAACAAAGGAGAAGTACAAAAAAATATCAATTCATTCATGTCTTGAAGTACTTATTATTGTCAGACTCAGATGTATATGTATATAGGACACAAGAATAGAGATATTCAATCTGTTCTGACTAATTGTAAGCTGGTTGAGCTATTGGGTTTATTACTACATGGGAACTCTTTGGCCATCTTTTATTCTCTGTGTTTTTTTTTTTTTTTTGAAGTAGCAGACCTTCTATCAGTTAGCAATATGATGTCCTTCCATAGATCACTGCTATTATATGTCAGATCCTTAGTCAATATTGATATGCTAATTATTTCTGAAATAAGAATTGTGATTATCTACTTGGTGATGTTTGATGCAGATGGAGGAAAAGGTAAAGGAAATTGTGGAGATGAAGCAACGTAGTTTGGCTGAAGAGAACCAGAAAACATTAGAGGTTTTAAAAGAAAGGTATCTATCCGGGGTTTGTTGTGGTGACGGAGATATCTTTCATTTTCAACGGGAAAAAAAAAAGAAACGAAAAGAAAAGAAAAGAAACAAAAATAATAATAATAAAAAGCTCTGCTGGTGGCTGTTTGAATTTTCATCTTACTTATCTCTGTTTCTTGTCAGGGAGCAATCATTGCAAGATCAATTACGACAAGCTAAAGGAAGCGTTGCAACTATACAGAAATTACATGAACTTGCACAAAGCCAATTGTTTGAAGTTCGAGCTCAATCAGGTGATATTCAAATCCTGACTTCCTATATTATGTCCTAATCATGCTCTCAAATTTATTGTGTCCATAATTGTTATTACAAGAAACGCTCACCTGTAAATTCTATTTCTATTGCAAGTATCTTATGCCTTTTTTTTCTTTTTTAATAATATCAGAGGAAGAATGGGCAGCAAAGCAATCAGAGGTCAATTTTCTGATGGATGAAGTGGAAAGGGCACAAACACGTCTGCATAGTCTTGAGAGGGAGAAAGTATGT
>Ga0325405_1001388_pt1 | contig 24576 bp, 15 predicted proteins | sample PopdelMetagenome_21_FD_205663 | JGI IMG/M metagenome (GOLD analysis project Ga0325405, IMG submission 205663) | Populus deltoides microbial communities from Bellville, Georgia, United States - Xylem-Control-R2 | ecosystem: Host-associated > Plants > Phyllosphere > Stem > Wood/Secondary xylem...
ATTACCAAACGGCTTCTATTAAGAAACATGATTGATTGAATCGTTATGTTATTATTGTATTTATTTTCCAATGAAAACCGATCAATTATATTGATAATATCATTTAAATTTCATTATGCTTTGGTCCAACAACCCAATTAGATTAAGGTTTCTGTTTTTGTTCAAAACAGAAGCAAAAACATAGAGCTTAATTGTTTTGATTTTTACTTCTACAGAAATAAGAACCTGTAACCAGTTGCCAAATTGCTAAATTTTTACTTCTACAGAAAAACAAGTGTAATTTTAAGAATGAGGCTCTTGAAAGTTTTGGTAACATGTTGCTTGTACAACCAAGTTCTTCGTAGGGAAAACCACAAATGACACTACACAAACCCTAAATTCCTCTTCTTCTTCTTTTTTTTTTATTATTTTTTTTTTGTTTTCTGGGAGGGAAGGGTACCTTGGAAAACAGGAACCAAAACTATGGCAATAAGCTTCCCTCCTGTATCGCAAGCATTTACTAGATGAATTATCATCCCACTTTGGAATTAGGAGTTGAACCCTTGACCTTCAACGTACTTGTTGCATATGCAAGAAAGGAAAATATTACATTAGCAAATGTCTCTTTCAGCCTTATCCTTACGTGAATGATCAATTCAGTAGATCAACCTAGTTCAGACCAACCCAGATCCTCAAACTTTCAAACTCCAACCAGTGACTATGATTTCAGCATTTTGCAAGTTTCCCTGCAGTTAAAAAAACATGTTCTCCGACATGTCATATGGAAAAAGGTTGATAAACAAAGGTTCAACACTGCTCCAAATGTCAAAAAGGGTGGGTGTTTTACCAGGCATGAACAGAAAATCCCCTCGTCAGTCTGCATGCACGTGGTTTTCCCATTAGTTCATGGCATCTACTAAAACAATCACTTTGGGAATCTGGCAAGGTAAATATCAAGAGGAACATATTCCACCACCACAGCACGGTCATCAAATAACCTTCCATGTAAACAATGCGCTGCCATGCATGCGGCTTCCGTTCTTCTGAACTCCACAAAAACACATCCTCGCTCAAAAATGAGTCCAAGACTACAATCCTGTTCCTTGCAATCTCCCTTCTCGATTGAATTTGGTTTCATTTCCATGCTATCATTCACAAAAGCCTTTTCAACATCTCCACTGACTTCCTCCAGATTCAACTCTTCTCCAGCCATTAATTTGTTATCTCCCACCTCCTTCAAATTCAAATCTTCTCCAGCTGTTGATTTGTTTTCCACATCGACTTCCTCAATTTCAATGTCATCAGTGACCTTGTCAACATTGCTGTCTGACACATCTTGAGGGGGTTCTTGAGAATCAGATGAACTCTTGCATGCTAAGTCTTGAACAGCCATATCACTGTCAACCTGACCTGGTTGGCATGGCTCATCCTCCATGACATCACTTGCTGGTTTATCATCACCAATGCTGTTGCCTTCCATAAACTTTTGGTCACTAGATCCTCTGATGTTCCTTGTTTTAGGATTTGTTCCATCACAACCTAAGCTTTGTGTAGCTTCAGCAGATACCGTATCATCATTGAATTCGCATGATTTTGAAGTCGATATGGTAATTGCAGCATACTTGATAACATTAATGGATTTAACAGAGCCAAACCTGCAGGTTTGAGAGGTGAACATATATTCCAAACCATGATCCAAATTACTATCAAGTTAAAAAGCAATAATGAAAAATTTGTTTACTAGTACCTGGCACACTCTAAACGCACATCTTCCAATACTTCTTCAACTTCCGTGTTAGATAGGGATGAAAGGCTTTCTGAATCAAACTATTTAATATTGAGAAAAGGACAAGGATAAAATAGATAGTTAAAAAAATATATCAATCCAAAATAAAGTTTAAATATAGAAACATGAAAGAATTACCAAAATAATATATACCAAGAACATAATACCATACCACATTTTTAAGCTTTAATACTTCTGTAGGCTTCTCAAGAAGTGCCTTTGCATGCTGAGAGATCTGGCCAAATTGTGAATTTCCATCACTTCCCTAAAATGTGGTGCTTCTATGTTAGTTCCCTTCACCATGTGATGCGTAGAGTTGATATTAAATTTTCAGTAGAGAAATCAGGGTGGTGAGGAACTACCGAGGAGGATGCATTTGGAACAGCTTGAATGGCAGTTATTACTTGCCCTCCTAACTTCATACCATTGAGACCCGCACAAGCCTTGAAAGTAACCGATTCGTCTGCATACTGATATCAAGAGTATAGATGAGTTCTTTGACAGTCAAGCTCAGGAGAAAGGGAGGATTAAGTTACAAAGAAAACAATAATGAACAAAGAAGCACAGTAAAATTCACGTAAAGGAGAACCTTAAGTGTTCTAACATCACAGTGGTATGCCTCTCTTGAAGCAAATGTAAGCAACAGCACAAATATGCTATATTACCTCTAGGAAGGCAAATGGCTCATCAGGATCCTTACTATTCTCAAACTGGTATGCCTTCAGAGGTCCAAAGGCACTAGCAATCTCCATGAGCTATAAAAGCAGCAAGAACATCGTTGTCACTTACAGAACCGAGGAAATTGGAGAAATGCAAATAAAATAAAGGATATGGAAGGCAGAAAGGGTGCAGGAATTTTGGAGAGAGAGATGGACGAGTGTATGGGAATGCAGGAACCCTAGAGGCCATTCTCTGAAGGAACACTATACACAAAGAATTGAAAATTTCAGAGTCAAATTACCATTTTAGAAGAAAGAACCTTTGAAATTCCACCAATGAAAATCTGCACAAATAACTCAAAACAGAAAAATAAGCACAAGATTGTAAATATAAATCAGAGCAAGTAGCATAACAGGTAACTAGATACGAGCAATAGAGACTCACTACAAGATAAAATTACATTTAATAATAATGAAAATCCAACCAGTAAAAATAATAAGAAATAAACACAAAGGAGGTGGTGATTAAATGGATAAAAGCAAGGAACAGTTCCTTTCAGGTCTACAACTGAAGGACAAAAATAAAAGCATGGCTAAATAAGTTTCACCCTGTAAAGTCTCAAGTCTCAGCTACACACCAGTTGTTTTATCAGTTATGCTACTAGCTTAGCAAGAGCAGTGGTGAATAGGGGTTTAAGCACAAGCTATTTTATGAGTAAAACAATTCACTGCAATTAAATTATATTGGGACCTCCACTTTCACCTTAAAAACAGCCCAGTCAAGCAGCCAGAGTGATCTTGGCCATCCACAAACCATTATATTCTAGTCATCAAATTCCTTTTTAGTTTTAGCACACTTGCAACATCAAGGCTATCCTATGTTCCATGGCTTTTAATATTTCCAAATTCTATTGCAACTGCCAGTTCACAATAAAAAAAAAGTTCCCTTGTCCCTCCCCATGTGGTCACTAAATCCTGAAATTTGTCTCACCCATGTGGTAGAAGAAAGCATTTTTCTGTGAATGCTGAAAATCATCTTTTCAAATATAAGAAAAGGAAAGAGGTGGGGGAAACAAAGAAAAATTTATGTTCATCAGTTAATGTCATTAACAAGGAATTTCTTGAACTTCCATTGGAAACACATGCAAACTGAAAATTGCCACTCGAGGTTCACAATTAAATTAAAAAAAAAAGTTATAAGAAAGAGGAAATAAAAACCCTAGCTTTTTGTTCATGCCAGAGAACCAAAAAAGACCCGGCTAACTTGAAGTTAAAGTAAACACAAAAATCAGTTAGAAGGATGATGGTGCACACCTTGTGAGGTGAATCCTTAACAATATCACCAATTGCATCAATTGCAGCAGCTGATTTTTCTAGTTCACCAGTCTGCATGAAAATAGCAACTGTCTGAAAACCTGCTACATGGATAATAACCACAATATACCTCAGAAAAAGCAAAGAAGAAACTGAAAGCATCAATTGAACAAAAAAATAGCTTCTGTTTACAATACACAAATTCAAGCAACTGAGTATAAAATCAAACAGATTTCGTGAAAACTGAGGGATATGAGGCAATAAATAAAATATAATCCGTATATTCTAATTTAATAACACCAAATGTGCATGAGCTTCTGTTTTACAGTACCAATTCCATGATCAAAAGGCTTATATCCCTAAAAAAGTTCAAATGCATTGATAATCAAGGTGAGAGACTGTGTATGCCACAGAAACAGTACTGTGAGATCAAGATTGAACCTGCATATTGGTTTGTTTCCAGCAAACATAGAGCAAACCTATTATGTCATCAGCCCTGCTTTCATCTAGGGCAGACATGATGCCAGAATTAACATAATAGAGAAATAATGATACAAGAACATCAAAAAAGTTACTCGATGAAAGGAAATATCCTTTTAGTCAAAACTATGAACTTCAAATTGTTAGATCTTATTGATCCCTTCAATAAACAGTTTTTACCATATCTCTCGTGTTTTCTCTAAATTCTATACAGAATTGAACTTAAAGAAGAGAAATTAACATCAATAACAGAATGTGCAAAACCATGCCAATGTTATGAGGAGAATATTTAGCTGACAACATCATGCCACTCAAAAATTATAATGTAAGTAAATATGCAGGGAAAATCAGAGTTGATAACAGAGAATGACAGAACTAACCTATATATATACACCTTAAAGCATTATTGAATTAGCACATTAAATACATAACATACAGCACTGCATTTCCTTAGACGAAAAAATTACTGTTTGAGCAGCCTAGATCAGTAGCCCAAAACCAATGCCAGAGAAAGAAGCACCATCAAACTCGTCACTACACCTGGATATCTTCTTATTTAGGAGACAGCTTCATCACCATCCAGTACGTGAAATATCACACACCCAATATAAACATCCTATTTAAGAGATTCCAACATGACAGTCAGAATAAATCTCATGTAACTAGGCAAACAGAATATTCCATGTGCAATATAAAGTTTGTGAAGTTACAGAAACAGTTCCTATGTTAAATTTGTGGACAATCTTGCTATGCTTCCACAGAGCTAGCAAAATCTTAGTCTATGAAAACCAATGACAAAATCATGCAAGATCTCGCAATAATGAGGCCCTCGCCTATATGATAAGGACTAAGAAATCTTCCATGACCCACAATTTTGAATATACCAAAACCACAAAATCCTGAACTAGACAACTCCATAAAGTATAGCTCCTGTGTTTGGTATTTGCATATGACACAAGGGTTCATTTTATCTAAATACATACTTTTATACGAGTAGCACAGAAACTTTTTAAGGATGGTCTAATATTCAAGGCACACACCTCAAAATAGTTTCCAGAATACAGTCCACTAGTTGATAGCACTGATACCCAGTGAACTGCAAACTGCTGCAATTACATACAGAACAAGCTCACTTCACTGTACCATGGAAGCATGCTCCTCTCTCACATGCATGTGAGATCTGTTGGTAGTTGTCACAAGTGAGACCCATGTGCATGTGAGAGGAAGCAAGTATGCTCCAAGAGTATGCTATAATTTTAACCAAAACAGTCAAAAAGAGTAACTGCAAGTGTTACAACTCCCCAATTATAAATGATGGGGAGAATAAGAGAGTAAAAACTTCACATCAGGAGCCCCCTCTTTCTTGGTAAACCCAATATTATTTGGCCTACAAATAGATTGACCATTGATAGTTGCATTAAACTTCATCTTTTTGAAAGCCTTTAGATACAAAAGATCAATAAAATACTAAATGCATACAACAAATACACAATAATGAATTGTAGGTTCAAGACCAGCTAATGCATCTGAGAGCAAAACTGTCACAGGAGTTATGATAAAAGCCAAAACCTCTCTTTCTGATCAGTAGCTGCATTATGTGTTATAACTAATTTTCTGTGCAATATTTTACAAACAGTTAGATGCATTGAATTCATTCTCTTGTTAACCAATGCAACCAAACTTTATAAGTTGTTGACTTGGTAAAACACCCATTTGCAAAGAAATAATACCATTCTTGCAAAGTGATTGTTATAAAACACCCATTTACAAAGAAATAATACCATTCTTGCAAAATGATTGTTCAGGAGCAGGTAAAATATTTGCAGACAAGATTAACTAGTAGAATCATAACCTGACATTTTAAGCCTAAATCTAATGTGAATAAATACATGCCATATATATATATATATATATCAAACCCTAGTCATAAAAGTCCATCTTTCTCAATTACTCTGAAAGAACAACAATAGCTTGCAATCAATCATCTAAAAGGTCACGCCTTAATATCTTTTTAAACAGCACACTGGCCTAAACCGAGCTCACCACTGCAGCACTCCTTCAGGACTCACTTCAAAGTATTTAGGAAAATATCAATCTTGTCTTAAGATTTGATTCTGATCACCATGCAGGCAGGAACAGATTACAGAGAACTTGGCTTTTCTACTGTCATTTCCTTTTAGCTAATAAAACTATCTCTTGCAACTGATAAGGTTTCCGATTGACTAGACATAGGAATTGATGTACTATATGACTTGAGAAAAATAGAGCTCCAAAATACACAGATATATACATCATAAGAACTTGCAGCAATTAGATTAAAGTTAGAAATTCTAGTGGACAGACAACTGACATAAAAACAAATCATCACCAAAGAGAAACAGGGAAAAGAAATGATTGAAATAGATCAAATCTATTTCTAGGCATCCAGACAGACCAATAAACTTCAAAATAGACAATACCAAAAAATTCCAAACAATAGCACACCATGAATAAGCCAGAAAAACAAGAAATCTTAAAGATTAGTGCAAAGTTATTAAACTTTAAAAGAAATGGAGGATGGTCGTTCTTACTGCCACTTCAATAAAGTCTTTGGGCCGTCTGACTTTGATAATGGAGCCTGAGAAGGAACGGCCATCAAAAGAGAGAGCTGCTGAAGCATCCTCTGGAGTCAGAAATTCCACAAGAGCTTGGCCCTTTTCTTTTTGCCTCTGCAGATAAAATATGGTAAGACATGCCACAACCCAATTGTAACCATACACTTGATACGAATAACATGGACATTATTCAAATACAAATTAGAAACTTACAATGCAGCTTATACATGGTTGGGTTCCTTGGATATGATGGACGCCTGAAGAAATCAAAAAGTTATTAAGACAGTCCATCACAGCTTTCTCAGAGGCTGAAGCTGGAATGTTCTCCATATAAAGCCTCCTTATAGGATGGGTCGCTTGTGTAAGTTGAATGGATTCAGTGGAGACTTTCGTAGCGGTTGACAAAGAACTGAGTGAAACCCCAGAAGGAGGCTTCATTGGAGCTGAAACAACAGGAACAGCACTGACCACTTCATGTATATTTGAAGAAGCAGTTTGGTTTGGTGATTGAAAATTGGAGAGAATCACAGCAGGAAAGACATTGTTTGTTTCTTCTGGTGCAAGGTCCCATTTGGCACTTTTCTTCTCTGGTGAGCGTTTAGCTGGGGAAGGAGTCTTAACAGCGGCCTCAGTTTTTCTCTTCCTTGGTGAATAGCCACCAAGCCCACTTGCAAAGCCACCATGTCTCCTCTGATGCCTACTAGAACTACTGTTTGCAAGTTGGTTATTTTCAGCATCAGATTGTTGTCGTCCAGACCTTTCTTTGACAGAATGCAAGGACAATTCCACATGCTCTCTTTTGTGATAAGAAGCACGTTTGTGAGCCCTTGGTGAGAGTGAAATGGACCTTCTATTTCTGTCCTCGTGCTCTCGGCTCCTTGATCGTCTCCTTTTCAGCCTTAATTCTTCATGATGAGATTTTGAAGATTCCTTCCTTTCCTTTCTCTCAGAAGTTTCTAAATGATGCCCTTTTCCTAAATCATGTTTCTTTGCAGCATTCCTGTCTCTACTTTTATCATCAATACCATTCCTGTATTTTTCCTTTCTTTCTCTTTCAGATTTTCCTCTACTTTTGTCCACATGTCTATCTTTCTGCACCTCTCTTGAATGCTTCTTCACAGCTTCGCTTTCAGAAATATTGCTTGGCCGCTTATCACCTTTTCTCCTGTCATGAATTTTTTCATTAGTCTTTCCTTTAACTTCAGTTCTCATATCTTCGTTCATTTTGGCCTTTGATTTTGTTTCTGAATCTCGAACATCTCTATCTCTGCCTTTGGCTATATAATCCTCCTTCATAGAAACATTATCTTCTTTTTTTCTGTAACTCGCCTTGCCATGTTCCTCTGACAAGTGCTGTCGGAGACCAGTTGAAGATTCTTCATTGTGGCCATTACCCCTTTCAGATCTATGATCAGAAGCTTTCTCATTAATAACACCTCCTAATATATCTTTTAATTCTCCTTCCAAAATTTCAGATGCTTTCTTGTTTTTCCTTATAGACATAATCTCATCAAAGCTGAATGGTCTAGTCCGTGCAGCAGTTCCTTCATACTGGTGATCTTGAGACATCTCACTACTTCCATACTTGTCTTTATGCCGACTGGATCTGCTCATCATGCCTGATACGAACTAACTAAAAACAGTGAATTCTGCAGCCCTAGGAGAGCATGGAAAAAAGCGCAAGCCTTGAAGTAAGAAAATCGCGCAGCATGCAGAAAAGCCAGTGAAACTCTGGCTGTTAGTAAAACAGTCGCTCTATAACTATCCTGAGCCCAGAGGAAAGATATGCACCACCATAAAGCAAGTATTAGTCGCTAATCCATGTGTTTTAACAATTGAAACCCTTCTGACAACAGATTGGGACAAAACAATAACAGGGAGGGAGATTACAGGTTCAATACCAAGTGACAACTCTGAGGTAGGCACCTAACATTATGCATCCATTTATCATACTATTTTTCAGTCGGACACCCGAAAATTCCATGAAGCCTAACACATTAACTACTGTTGGGCATTATATCAAAATCTTCCAGATACATACAGGTTTAACGGAGAATGAAGATACTTCCAATAAATCTGAAAATAACACACAGATTATTCCTAATATTAGTCACTAATGCATGTGTTTTAACAAAGAATCAAATCACCTTTCGAAAAACTTGCTTAAAATTCCTACACTAAACTCACCTTGATTAAGTTTGTTTCTAGAACAAAACAATATTCAGTCTAGATAATAGAAAAATAAGTTAAATTAAATATACTGCAAGAAGAGGTTTGTTTGGAGTCGTACCTAAAAGGCAGTTAGCGGAGTGGAGAAGTCGGAGAATGGCGAATTGGAGGCGGAGGCAGAGGAAATAGTTAAGTATGCTTAGTTACAGCCTACGAGTAGGAGGAGATGAGAGTTGTGCGGAGGAGATAGAAGAGACCTAAGGTAGATGATGGCCACGAACAAACACCATATATTTGCAGTTTAAGATTAGGAGCTCAAAAAATGAAAAATACAAGGACGAGACGACGACCTATTAGTATCCCCTTCCCCCCCTTGTTGATTTCTCATGAATGACTCGCCCCCCATATGTTGCCTCGTGTCGTCGATATTACAACGATATATTTTTAATTTTCTTTCCTTTTCCTTTAATGTTGCAATATTTAAATCTTTAAGCTCTTAGCAAACCATCTAGAACAATTGAGAAAAAAATGAATTTAATTTATTTCTAACAAATGCAATTTCTGAATTCAAATTAATTATTTATTTTCTTTGTAAAATAACATAAATTGATCATGGCACAAAAGAATGAGTTATTTATAAATTGATTGTATTATGGATGTCAAAATTATAGGTGTTTTATGAATATCAAAAACGGTTGATGCTGTTAAATAATATATTTATTTAGTTTTATTTATTAAAGGTAAAATAGTATTTTTAGTTCAACCTATATATAATTTTTTTGTATTTACGTTAACACAAGAACTTAGAATAAATAGATTAATAAGAATTTTAATCTTCTTCTCTTTTATGTTAATTTGAATTACTTTAACATGGTATCAAAGCTAATTTTATAAAATGAGACTTAATTTTAAACATTATTTTTTTTGAAGTGATATTTGTTTAGTTTCTGTAAATTTGGTATTTCGTCTTTCCTTCAACTTCTGCAAATTTGGTATTTCGTCTTCCCTTCAATTTCTGCAATTTGTTATCTATTTAGTTTCTATAATATCTGTTCAGTTTTTGCAATCTGGAATTTTATCTTTCACTGCTTTTGCATTCTGGTTTTCTTTGTTTGTTGATTATGGCTATTGAAAAAGATGATTCGTTTCAGTTTGTGAGTGTGTGGCTGGATGGAAAGAATTATTCGTATTGGAGTTATGTCATGAGAAATTTTCTTAAGGGGAAAAGGATGTGGAGATATGTTAGTGGAACTTATGTGATACCTAAGAATACTGAGGAGGAGGATGTTGCTTTGATAGATACATGGGAAGCAAACAATGCAAAAATTATTACTTGGATCAATAATTATGTTGAATATTCCATAGGTACGCAGTTGGCGAAGTATGAGACAATAAAGGAAGTTTGGGATCATCTGCAAAAGTTATTCATGCAATCAAATTTTGCAAAGCAATATTAATTAGAGATTGATGTTCGAGCTCTTCATCAGAAGAATATGAGTATTTAAGAGTTTTATTCTGCTATGACCGATCTTTGGGATCAATTGGCTTTTACAAAATTGGTAGAATTAAAGGCATGTAGCACCTATATTAATCGTAGAGAACAACAACAATCGGTACAGTTTTTAACAGCAATTCGCAATGATTTTGAAGGACTTAGAGGTTCAATTATGCATTGTTCTTCACTGTCTTTTGTTGACTCTGTGAGCTATTAACTAAAGAAATATATCTTCAATCTTATTCTGAAAAAGAAATTATATCTACTTCAAATCTCTTTATACTAGCAATACCATCTAAGTCATTCTCTAATCATCAGAATAAACCTTACACAAGGGTTGCCTTCAACGAGTGTAATTTCTGTAAGCAGAAAGGTCGTTGGAAGCCTCAATATCCCAAGTTGAGACAATAAAATCAAGCTTAGAAGCCTGACAGTCAGTCACAATCTAATATTCATAGACCACCTCAGGGTTATAAACCATCACACCACAATATTGCAGTAGTAACTTTATCAGACTCTATCACCAATCCTAGTACTATGGCTGAGCAATTTCAGAAGTTTCTCTCCTTACAGTCACAAGCAATGTTTGTTTCTCCTTTTATAGGTCAGTTGCCTCATAGTTCCTCAGGTATGTCACATTCTGAATGGATCTTGGATTTTGGCGCAACACATCATATGTCTCCAGATTCTTCATCTTTTACCTCTGTGTCCCCTTCACCCTCCATTCCTATTATAATTATTGATGGCACTCCCGTGCCTTTAGCAGGTGTTGGTTTTGTTGTCATGCCTCACCTGTCTCTCCCTAATGTTTATCATATTCCGAAACTCAAATTGAATCTTGCTTATGTTGGTCAATTATATGATTCTAGTGATTATTTAGTCATTTTTTTTTCTTTTTTTGTTGTGTACAGGATCTGCAGTCTCAAAAGCTGATTAGGACAGGCCGTAGGGAGAACGAATTATATATTTTGGATGAGTTAAAGGTATCAGTTGCCGCTGCTGCTACTACTACTGTTGATTTGTTTTCTTTTCGTTCGAGTCCTTCATCTTTAAGTTTTTACTTATGGCATTCTCGTCTAGGTTATGTTTCGTCTTCTCATTTGAGATTTTTGGCATTCATAGGAGCTTTAGAAAATTTGCAAACTTGTGATATTTCTAATTATAGTGAATGTAAACTGGCAAAATTTTCTTCTTTACCTTTTAATCGAAGTATTTATATTTCTTCTTCACCATTTGACTTGATTTATCTTGATGTATGGGGACCTTCTCCTGTTGCCATAAAATAAAGGTCTTAATATTATGTTTCATTTATTGATGACTATACTAGTTATTGTTGGGTTTATTTAATAGAATATTGTTCTGAATTCTTTGAGATACATACAATTTTTTGAGCTCAAGTCAAAACTTAATATTCTACTTTAATCAAATATTTTAGGTATGATTTAGATGGAGAATACACCTCTAATAAAATTTGTTAATTGCTTGCTTTAGATAGAACCATTTACCAAACTTCATGTACAGATACTCTTGAGCAAAATGGAGTTGCTAAAAGAAAACATAGGCACATTATCAAAACTGTTTGTTCTCTCTTATTGTCTGCTTTTATTCCTAGTGAGTTTTGGGGAGAAACTGTCTTTACTGCTGTAAGTTTGATTAATACAATTCCCTCTTCTCATAATTCAAGTTTATCTTCTTTTGAAAAGTTATATAGGTATGTCCTTGATTATTCCTCCTTTGGAGTTTTTTATTGTACTTATTTCATTCTTCATCCTCATGTAGAACGCAGTAAGTTGTCCTTTCGATCTGCTCTTTGTGTCTTTCTAGGTTATAGTAAAGGTAAAATGAGGTATCGTTGTTTTGATCCAATAACTCATAAACTTTATGTGTGTCGTAATATTGTCTTTCTCGAGCATATACCTTTATTTTATATTCCATCCACTACTCATAGCCTAACTAAACTTGATCTTATTCGTATAAATCCTTTTTTCTTAGGATTCTGATTAGTTTATCATCTTACGTTTCTAATACCTCAGATACCTCTCCTCATGTTTGACCAATTTATACTCATCAATTTACAGGTACTGACACTTTACTCTCTAGCACACTTAAAGCTTCATTCTTATCTACAACCCCTCAAGCTTCATCTGGGATTGTGGATCCACCTCTACATCAATCCACACGCATTCGTAAGTCCACAAAACTACCAGATTTTGTTTATTCTTGTTATTCTTCATCATTTACTTCTTTTTTTAGCATCTATTCAATTTCTCTCTGAACTCTCTTCCTATAAAGAGGCAATTCTTGATCCTCTTTGACAGCAAGCTATGGATGAGGAACTTTATGCTTTATATAAAACATATAATTGGGATTTGATTCCTCTACCTCCTAGTAAGAATATTGTTGGTTGTCCTTGAGTGTATAAGATCAAGACTAATTCTGATAGGTTTATTGAACGATACAAAGCTAGGTTGGTTGTAAAAAGATACTCTCAACAATATGGTATGGATTATGAGGAGACATTTTCCCCTGTTGCAAAAATAATTATTATTCATACTCTTATTGTCATAGCTTTGGTTCGTCAGTGGCATATCTCTCAACTTGATGTTAAAAATGCCTTCTTGAATGGAGATCTTCAAAAAGAAGTTTATATGGCGCCTCCTCTTGGTATTTCACATGACTCTAGGTATATTTGTAAACTCAAGAAAGCGTTATATGATCTCAAACAAGCACCTCGGGCTTGGTTTGAGAAATTTTCTATTATAATCTCTTCTCTTGGATTTGTTTCTAATAGTCATGATTTTGCTTTTTTTATTAAGTGCATTGATGCAGGTCGTATCATTATGTCCTTATATGTTGATGACATGATTATTATTGGTGATGACATTGATGGTATCTCAGTTTTGAAGACATAGTAGGCTAGACAGTTTGAATGAAAGATTTGGGTTCTCTTCAATATTTTCTAGGTATTGATGTAGCTTACTCACCTAGAGGTTACCTTCTTTCTCAGTCAAAATATGTTGTAGATATTCTTTAGCGGGCTAGACTTACTGATAACAAGATTGTAAATACTCTCATTGAAGTTAATGTAAGGTATTCTTATTTTTACCTTTAACTAATTCTACTTTATATTGTACTATTGTTGGGAGCTTGGTATATCTCATCATTACTCGTACAAATATTGCATATGTTGTTGTTCATTTTGTTAGTTAGTTTGTTGATTCTCCTACTAATGTTCACTAGGCAGCTGTTTTTTATATTTTGCGATATCTTCGAGGTACAGTTTTTCAAGGCCTTTTACTTTCACCCACCTCTTTCTTGGAGCTGCGTACATACTCTGATGCTAATCATGACAGTGATCTCATATATCACAAGTCTTTTACTGGTTTTTGTATCTTTTTAGGCAATTCTCTTATTTCATGGAAGAGGAAGAAACACTATATCGTTTCTCAATCCTCAACCGAAGCAGAATATCGTACTATGACATCTACTACCAAAGAAATTGTTTGTTTACGTTGGTTACTTGCGGATATGAGAGTTTCACTTTCTCATCTTACTCCTGTGTATTGTGACAACCAGAGTTTTATTCAGATTGCTCACAACTCGTTTTTCATGAATGAATTATTGAGATCGATTGTCATCTTACTCATTATCATCTCAAGCATGGCACCATTACTTTGCCTTTTGTTTCTTCTTCCATGCAGATTGCAGATTTCTTTACCAAATTGCATTCCATTTCTTGTTTTTATTTTCTAGTTGGTAAACTCTCGATACTTGTAGCTGCCGCATCGGGAGTTTGAGGGAAGATGTTAAATAATATATTTATTTAGTTTTATTTATTAAGGGTAGAATAGTATTTTCAGTTCAACCTATATATAATCCATTTGTATTTAGGTTAACACAAGAACTTAGAATAACATATAAATGAGAATTTTAACCTCCTTCTTTCTTATGTTTGTATTTCATTTATGTTAATTTAAATTATTTTGACAGATGCATGCAAAATACTTCAAAACTCTAAAAATACCATTCACTCTATGCTTCGCCAGTTACTATTAAAATTGATAAATATTCTACTTTTAGTAAAAGGAAAGAGTAAATGGAAGCTTCAAAAGTTGGACATGGTATGAAAACATCTAAAACAGGGATGCTAATGAAATTATACAAGGTAAAAATTGTATATATCTACATACAATATGGTACATCTATACTCTTAACTACGCAACCAGACATGCGTTATGAATTGAATAAAAAAAATAAACATAATAAAAAATATTAATGTCATAAAAAACTATTTGATATTATTATTAAAATCAGTGCAATGTATCAACCTCAAAATCCTCGGACCCAGCTCCTTGCCTAGCTTGGATCTAAAATTAAATTATTTGAAAGTTTATACAACCTACTCTACTTGATCAGTTTAAAAACAACTCATCCAACATTTAAAAAAAATTTAAGGATAAAATTAATAAAAAAATAACAAAATAACATCTCAACTCAATTATTCATTTAACACAAGTTCAAAATTAAATTGCATAAAAATTTTCTCAACATAACCTTAAATCTAAAAATATAAAAATAATATGACATAATTAACTTAATTGAATAAAAAATAACCCGATCAACAAAAATATTTAAGGATAAAAGTGACAAAACATAAAGAATATCATGACGAGTATGTCTCTGAACACTAGCAGGAAAAGATATACTTTTTACTGGTTGCCAGATGATTTCAATCATGTGCAAGCCACTTACCACACATTAAGATGGAGGTGTGAAACAATTATCATAATCAAATCAGAAAAAAATAAACACGAGCCACTGGGTCCAATTATCAGGACCCTTGCCAACATGAACATCGTGCAAAAACAATCATATTACAAACCCCAGCTAGTTTATGAACGAGGCTTTGCTGTTATATTATTCAAAACATTTCCCCTTTCTTCAAAGGGCCACACGCTCTTTCCCGAGAGTAAGCATGAGGATCCCATACTCACATAGTTCATATCTGCTAACAGGGACGCGCAAAACCATAAAGCTAAACCACCCCCCTCAATGTGGACAACCACCGAAAAGTATTTTACAATTTCCACCATGTGTTCAGTGCAAGTAAAACCTAACAAGCAGCTGATACGCCTGGCCTGAAAGGAACAGAAATGCGAAAATTACGAGGATAGCAGATTTTACTTTCAGACGCTTCACGTTGGGACATGTCAAGGAGAGAAACATGAACTTATCACATACAATATCCTTGGTTCAACTGGCTACATTAAATAGTTACGGACACCATTGATAACCACGCAGGACAAGCTTCCAATTGCAGAAACTATACAGCAAGCTTTCCCATGCAGTGCTTCACCGCATATTTTCTCTGCGACGCACATATCGGGTTCTGTCATTATATCTTGGTCTGTCATTTGCTCTCTGTGGCTGTGGTTCCACCCTTTTCTGCCTTTCAGGTGGCCTTTGAACTATCTCTCCGTTCACAAATAACTCAGCTGCCATAAAAAGAAAGCCATACAACATTAGGAAAAAAAATATTATGACGAGTAAGTCTCTAAACTATGCAATGGTGGGAAAAGAACCTCTTCACCATGAGGGTGAAGAAGCAACAGACTAAAATTAAGTCCATTGAAAGCATTGTGTTAGTTGAGAGGAAGTTAGGCCTGTAAAATAAAGGTAAGTTCAGACTAAAATTTGGATTGATGAAGACTGTTTCTAACTTCTAGAACTGACAAAAATCAACCATGCAGCCACAACCATAAGCCTTTACAATCTCAAGAACAGATATCAAAGGCAGAGATCAAATGCAGGGTCAACCAGCCAGTTTAAACAAATGATATTCATCAAGCTATCAAAGTTTTCTATTCAGGACAGAAAAAGATAGAACAAGCAGCAAGCCATAAAAAAAAAAGATAGAATCAACCCTGTAAATACATTCAACAAGGAAATAACTACACAATTCAACTTTCAAACAATTAGTAAAAAATGTAGCAGACACATTTCATCTCCACTGATCTGCATCTCCATGGAATTTGAAGAACAGAACAGTATAGAGAGCAATTTTATATAAGTCCATTAGCATTCAAAGCTAAACATTGCCCATAAGACTCTTTAGCTTTGCCAAGATGGACTGTGAGTTAAGAGGAACTTTTACAAAAGCAATAAAATTTATGTATCATATCAAATGATTCTGCACCTCCATTGAGCACAAGAAGAAAAGAACAGGTAGTGTTAGTAGATTGATGTGAGTCCATTAGCATTCAAAGCTAGACATAGTCCATCTGAGGCTTTTAGCCTTGCCAAGATGGACTGAGACAGAACAGGCAGCGATTCATAAACAAAAAGATATAATCAACCTATAAGCACATTCACCAAGGAAATAACTACACAATTCATCTTTAAAACACTTGGCATATGGTGTAGGAGTCATGTTTCATCTCCACTGATCTGCATCTCCATGGAATATAAAGCACAGAACAGTATAGAGAGAACAATTTGATATAAGTCCATTAGCATTCAAAGCTAAACATTGCCCATAAGACTCTATAGCTTTGCCAAGATGGACTGTGCATTAAAGAAGAATCAAATCATGCCATCACCATTTTTTCTTCCTATCGAAAACTTCATGCACCAAATCTTTGTCAAAATCACCATTGAAGCACATGCATAAAATATATTACTTCCAAACGCACAGAGTTAAAGAACAACACGCACAGAGTTATCCTAACCACTGAAATTCTAGATGAGTCCTAAACAAAAGCAAATTAGTAGCACTCTTAGAAAGAAGTACAAAGTCTTACCACCATAGTCCTTGTATTCAGGGTCAACATAAGAATCCGGGAGGACAAAGAGAACACCAGGCAAACCTATTAACAATGAAAAAAAAAAGTAATCCAAGTGGGAAAGGCATTGTAAATCCAACTTTTGAATTGCAGTGACTTAAAAAACGAACAGACCTTCAAGCTTGTTAGAGGTTTCCTCATCAATCTCGCATCCAAACCCAAAATACCTCTCACACGAAACATTATAAATCTTCTTCTTTGCTTCCTCCTCACTAATAACAATAGTAATAATTAAAAAAAAAATAAGCAATCAAGAAAACCACAAAAATCGAAACTTTCAATTAAAAAAACGAGACCCATTTACCCATTTTACCTGCCAACAACTTTAGAAAGAGTTTGAATATAGCAATCAATCATTTGCTGTTTAGTAGCACCGTCACCACCAGGCTTATCCATAACAATAAGCCAGTGCTCATAATCACAACCAGGGAAAAGCGGGGCCATCTCATTGGGTGGCCGGTCACTAAAGTTTGACCCTGAGTTCAAGGGCGAGTAACCCGAGTTTCCAGCTCGGTTGACCCGGCATCGAATGGACGTGAAACGGGTGGGGTTAGTGGTTCTGTTGATGGATTGTAGAGCGTGAGAGAGTGAGGGTAGAGATTGGCGGCAGGGAAGAACAGTAGGAAGTGAAGGAGGATGGGTTATGGAGAAGGTGGAGAGGAGGCGTTTGGGGAGGAGGACACAGAGACTGAGGTGGCGGGTGGCGAGGGAACGAACTAGGGTTGGGGTCATTTTGATAAGAGAGAGCGAGAGAGAGAGATGAGGGAGAGAGATGAGGGTTTAGGAGATGATTATGGCCGTTGAGGGCTTTTGGAAGGGGGCTATTTATCTTTATTTTCTTACCTCTCTGGAGTTTTTCGACCTGGGCCTAGATGACTTGAGTTAGAGACTTTTAGGTTAGAGTACATACCTAGTCGATGCTTTCAATATTTTTGCTTTGAGAAAAAATAGCTAAAAGGCGGGAGGAAAAATGTCAAATAATTTTATTTTATAATTATATTGCTGTGTCTCGGAGGGCTCCAGCCATCCACCTGAGAAGGATCATTTCAACGGAGGCACATAGATTTGCCCCACAACAATTTCCTTTCAAATGAATGAACTAGACATGCCTTTATATGCTCTCTATTCAGTTCATGCTAAGATGATTTGTGTTTCCTGCATTTGGTTCATGCATTTAGGTGCTGTTTGGTAATGTGGTTACGGGTGAATTGTTCATTTGTGTTTTCTGCATTTGGTTTCATGCTTTTAGGTGCTGTTTGGTAATATGACTGCGGGTGAGGTTCAACCACAACCACATATATTTTCATTTGGTAAGGGAAAAAAAATGATTTTCAACTGGTAAGACCAACTAAAAATTACAATGAAACGGAGGTTTTGAAAAAACAGCATTTCCTGAAAAAAGAAAGATGTAACAGTGGAGCATGGCTCTACTGTACAGTGCACTGTTCACTAAACTTAAATCAGTTTTTTTTCTCGAAAAACCAAGAAAAGTTTAGTTTTTTTTTCTAAAAAACCAGTGCAGTTAAGTGATTTCACTCGCACTATTCATGTGAACGTGAACAATATTTTTTTTTGTTTTTTTTAAAAATTTATTTAAGGTGAATTAAATTTACTCGTACTGTAATCTCAATTTTATTCCTGATAATATTTTACTTAATTTTATTGCATGCTCAAAAAATCATGAAAACTGTAATTTTTGTCGAATGAATTTTGTATGAAATGAAATTATAATTTTTTTTAATTGAGTTTTAGTTGAAAAACTAGTATTTAATATTATTTAATAACACCACATAAATTAGAAGGATATAGCATGATGACGTAGCATTTGTGAAATTTGATCACAATTCCAATTATGTTCTTGCTGGCTCCAACCCAGTTGAAAAAAATTCAGTTTTTATTTTTATTTTAATTGTGTTTTATTTAAAAAATTAGAAGGAGATCACTTGATGACATAACAAAAAATTCAGTTTGTGTTGTTGCGTGCTTAAAAAAACCATGAAAAATATAGTTATTGTTGGATAGATTTTGTACGTGATGACATTGCATATAGTTTAATGGAATAATAAAAAATATTTAATATCAATATTATTTATTTCATGATATAATAATAGTAATTAAATCTACAATATTTAAATTAAAAGTATTTTTTAATTATTTTATAACCTCAATTTAAAAAGTATTTTTTTAACCAAACACATTAAACTACTTTTTATTCAACCTCAATTTCAACCACAGTTTTAACCAAACATATATTTTTTCAAACCAACTTTAACTAAAAGTACGTTTTATAAAATAATATTTACAACAATTATAACAATACCAAACACACCAATTTAATAAGGTGGGTTTTGGATTTTGATCCATGTCTTTTCTACATTTGGCAAAAAACTTGAATCACTGCTGGGATTATTCATTTCCAGTACACTGAAAAGGGGCAAGACATGCGAAACTAATAGAATGATTGGCAACCTTTTATCATTCAAACGCACAACATACATTAGAACAGGAAACATTAAGGATTCAAGTAATAATACAGTTCTCGATCTTGACCTTCTTATTGATTATCTATAAAATCCATATCCAAGTAATTTAACAAAGCCCCCAGGAAGTCCAAAGTCTTTATTAAGTGCGGTTTCCGTGTCCACATCCTGATTCAGCAACTTCAATGAGGCCTTGGTCTTGAAACCATATGCTCTGACTTCTGTAAGCATAAATACAAGAAATTCAAAGCTGTGTTTGGATTAACTTTCAATGAGGAATGCTACAGAATAAATTGTATATAAAGTTCATAGCTTTAAATGCCCGCAATTCTGTTTACAGAACAACATGATCCTTCATCGGCAGAATAACAGAAAGCATTTGAGATGTACCGCGCAATCATGTATCAGTTCAAAATCTTGACAACTTAAGTAAAGCACAATTTCTTTTCCTGCTGTTTTCTTTTGTACTCGATCTTCGTATTAGTGATTGTATGATATTATTCTCATTGCATGACAATATTGAAAATTTCAATAGCACCTCCAACGTTTGTTTATACTTTAAGAACTTAAAAAATTTCATTTTACTTGGTTATTTATGCCAATGCTCATTACTTTAAAAACAAATCTAACCAAATCAAATAGAAATTAAACCTCTGAATTAGAGAGAGAGAGAAAGGGTCAGAAAAAAGATAACTATGTGATGCAAATGAGAAGAAAGAGAAATGAATGATTTTAATTTGAATCTTGGTAAGTAAATTTTAGTTTTTCTTCTAAATCTATTCTATTTGGGAATTTTTCTAATTCAGAAATTTTAATACTTTTCAGAATATTTGTTTATAATTTATTTAGGAAATTATAGCAGTATGTAAGAGCTTTCTGTTAGTTATGTCTCATGATTTCCTTTTTCCTTCATCGCTTCTATTACCTGCTTGACCTAGAACCACTAAGCTTTTGGTGCCTTAAAGAAGCACATATTCAGACCTGAAATATGGAATTATTAGTATTTTGGTTGGTTTGACTGCTGCAGCCTAAGAGTGTTTCATCTGTTCTCAGTTTCTCTGAGTGCTTCTTGTTCTTATTCTCCGTCAATGTTCTTCTTGCTACAGTACCCAGCTACTATTCATGGCAGTAATGACATCCCAATTTCTTCCAAAATAGTTGCTAATCTACCATAATTTGCATACACCAAACCCAAGGTCACACAAAATGTTTTCGCAGGACACCAGAATTATTAAAAGCAGTCCTAAATACTATATCCAGGTAGTCCACCAGAATAACTAAAATTAAACTCGACATCAGATAAGTAGCTCAAACTATATCAAATTATAAAAAATATGATATCATATGAATGTCTCTCCACAAATATGGTAAAAAGAAAATTCCTTAAGTATTCATGACTCTAGAACAAATATGGATCATGGTAAAATTAGGACCTGTCCAGAATTGTTTATTATTCATAAGCAATATCGCCCCAAATAGGGAAAAAAAAAAGAAGGAAGCGGTCATAGAAGTAGAAGGCCACGAACCTGCTCAGTATAAGGCAGATACTTCCCATCAAATGTCACAACTACACGATCCTTTCCATCTACACCTTTCACTTTGTCAACAGAGCAGTAGAAGTCTATAGCTGACATGCTGACCAAAAGAGTAGACAGCAAATGAGTAAACGAATTAAGTTGATACTCGATAATCAAATAACATGAACTTCATTTATCTAACCTTAAGAGCAAATTGTGAATTTCAAGTCAACCCCTTTCCATTTTTTCTTTTATGGACTACACACACAGTAGTTTTCCCAAAGTTGGGCCAAGCAACGATAGCAATTAGGATGCACCAACATCTTGGACACATATCACAACAGTATAGTAGACAACATTTTAAGAAAAGACAAGAGCAATGGATCCACTGCATGCTTGATTTGACTGTTCATACGAAAATAAAGGAAACACTAACTCTGATTGTTGAACTTTTGTCATCTAGAGTGGAAAAAAGATAAAAGACCTCCACTCGTTAAGCGCTCAACTACATGCCTTGTTTTATTGAGTTTTCTATTTAAGAAATCCAACAACTCAAGTACTCAAACTAGCAAAACATCATCCTGAATCACTCCTCCATAATGAAACTTCAACTCAAGTACTCAAACAAGAAAAACATCATCCTGAATCACTCATGATAACGAAATTTCATCATTTAAATGCTCACTGCTTCCTCGTAATAGCTGACGAAAAATTTACAATTGAGTGTCCATTTCAACTACAGAAAATAAAATGCTAGTATAAGCAACAACATTTTAGACCAACTTCTGAGCTGCAAAATCTGTAGAAGCACAGACAAGACAAGAGAAGTACAAGTTTTGCACTTAAATGGTGTTTGGTTACGGAACGCATTTCATTATAGTTATAAAAGGTAATGGGATCCAGTCTCAAAGCAAATATACAGGACTTGGAGGCCAAGTGAGTCCCAATGCAAAACACCAATGTATACTTGCGCAGATTGAATTAATAGATGTTGAGTTTCAAGTTGATAAAATAATGACAAAATTACGGTAAATCTGATTCTGTAAATTCGATTCATCACAGCAACACAAAAACAAAACTTGAAAGAAATAGCTACCTCATAGGTAATTTAAACAAACAGGAGTAGTAATAAACTTACATGCCATCACCAAACTCTTCATTGATAATTTCCTTTATACTCTCACCAAAATGCATCACTGCCTCATTCAACCTACATATAAAACATTTCAACATCTCACTAATTCTCATACCTTAACCAAAATATGACAAAGTTGAAATCTTTGAGAAACAGAGCGAAAACCCACCTGTAAACACAAGGTTCTTGAATCAAGTGGGGGTCATAGGACCTCATGGGAGGTCTCATCATTTCCTGAAGCAGGTCCTCGGGCAGCTCAGGTAAGGCTGCCCGTAGCTTTGGGGCAGTATCAGGGTTAAGTTGAGCCTGACGTCTTAGTAACTGGGCCACATACACATTTGTCAGCCCAGTTTGCTCTGCTATCTGACTGCAGCTCTTGCCGGAATTGCGCTTCACGGCCTCCAGGCGGTTGATTATTGTCTTTTTGTTATCTTCCATTTGAAGATGAAGCAGTGATCAGACTAGTTTTTTCCTTCTCTTTTTGTCTCGTCTCAATGAGATGAGCAAGTGGGACAGTGGAGTGAAAAGTTGTGGTCTTTACTCTTTAGGTCCTGACTAGGGACTAAAACGTAAGGCAAATGAAGTTTGGTACCAACATGGAGTTTTGTGATGATGAAGGACTGAGATTTTATCATTTGAAAATTAAGATAAAAGTGAACTTTCTTACCCAATTTCAAAATTGCCACCTATTTTATTTTCCATTGTTATTTTAGTCCTCTTTCTTTCAATCTTACTCTTCCTCAGCAAATCTAGAGCAATTAACCTTTAATTTGGCCATAAAAAAATGAAATTATTCAAAACCGAACTTCGATGATCAAAATGAAAAACAAAATCACATAGTAAATCTATGTGAAAGGTGAGAGGAAACATAGTGTTTGGTCCACATTATTTTTTTCACGTGATTTAGTTTTTTTTATAATAATAATAATATGGTAGGGTAGGGTAGGATATGGCACCCATACAGACCCAGCTAAGATGGGCGAGCTGTGTCCTTTTTGGGCCTTATTTAGAATTTGAGTGAGGCGTTGACTACGAAGAATTGGTGAGCCATATCTCTTCATTAATCATGAGGGCCTTGGTTCCTCGTTGGAAAATATAGTATTTATTTTTAATTAATAACAAGTAACTTTTTCATACAAATTAGTAATAAAAAGTAACATTTTCAATTAATTTGTATATAGGTTTTCTTTTTACTATGAAAAATAATATTAACTTCAAGATGTTGGGTGGAGCTGAGATTATTTGATAGAGAGGCCAAAACTAATATAAAAAAACATAATTTTTTTTTAATTTATATTGGACCTGGTGATAATAAAGCACATGTGAGAAAAAATTGATAATTTTGATGGCTTTGCTAAAAACAAATATAAAAAAACCCAAGTATAATCATAACAAACTCATAAAATATATCCAATTAATTAGAAAAAACAACATTCACTATAACAAGAAATAAAAATTGATAAAACTAGTAGATCTGAAAAATAAAAATAGCAAAATTATATATATAAACCTCATCAAATTCTTAACAAACATTAAAAAAAAAATTAACTTTGATCACTAATTACTTGTTTTAACCTTTAGATATTGTTTTGTATTATTATATTTTTCGGTTAGAATTCCAGATAAGGAAGAGAGAGAAACGGTAAATAAAGGTAATTAAATTAAAAAGGATATTTGTCTTCTTATTTTTCACTTACACAAATAAATAGTTTTAACAAACATATCTAATGAAATAATAATTTATTATTAAAAAGCCCATTACTTGGTATATTTAAATACTAAATAAAAAAAATTAAAATATTTTGCGGGGACGGGCCCTACTAGCCTCCGCTAATTCCGGCCGTGGTCTTGTGGATAAGAAAGTTTGATTTTTTTTCTTAACTTCCTGTATTTAAATCCCAGGTTCGGTATATAAAAAAATTTATTGTATTATTTTAATTTTAATTTATAACGTGTAAAAAAACATGATTAATGTATAATTAATTTTAAAATGCCTTTACCTATCGAACTATAGAAAATGGAATTTAAGACCAGCAACATTATGCACGCATACAAGGCTATGAAGCTCTTTGAGGGTAATTCGTGATTGTTTACCCCTCTTCTCTTCTTTCTAGTTTAACAACTCT
>Ga0325405_1001397_pt1 | contig 24506 bp, 16 predicted proteins | sample PopdelMetagenome_21_FD_205663 | JGI IMG/M metagenome (GOLD analysis project Ga0325405, IMG submission 205663) | Populus deltoides microbial communities from Bellville, Georgia, United States - Xylem-Control-R2 | ecosystem: Host-associated > Plants > Phyllosphere > Stem > Wood/Secondary xylem...
AAAAAATCAAAATAAAATAGAACTAGTTACGAGGGTCTGCCCTGCTATATGCTTTTGCGAGAAGTGATGGGCCTTGTTCTTTGTTGGCTTTTTTTTTTTTCAAATTTTTTTATTAAATGTTATTACTCTTTAATTTTAATATAGTTTTTAAATACTATTATAATTTTTTATTTGAATTTTAATAATTTTGTTAATTATTATATATTTGATTTGAAAATAATAATATTAATAATAAATTATACACTTTCAGCCTGGGGCATTTCTGTGAACCGAAACATCTTCCAATTCTACAAAGGAGAATGGCTTTGACAGTGGGGCCATCGAAATATCCGATCGGCTGTTGAAAAAAATATTTTTATCCTATTTTATTTTTCTGTATTTAAAGAATCATGAAGAATTGGCAGAATTTCTGAAGTTCCTGTCAATTCAGAAGTCGGAATAATAAAAAGCTTTTGATTGGCCACTGCGGATTCAAGGGCCCCCAAAGGATAGGATAGGATAGGATAATAACAAAGATACAAATTTAAGCCAGTGAAGTCGCAATTGGCAGAACGCTGGTCTGATTATGAGAATATTACCTTTTACTTCAAAACACTAAAAGATCTTATTCTCTCTCTCTCTTTTTCACTTTTATTTTTTTCTACCTTTTTTTCTTAGTTTTTTTTTAAATTCATCCATCATAAATTTTAAATTTATCTTTATAATTTATTTTAATTTTTTATTTACGAGATTATTATAATTTCAAGAAAATATCTTGATATAAGTATTAATACTCAATTTTGCTAGTATTTAGTTTTATTATCGTATAATTAAATAAAAAATATTTTAAAAAAAGATAAATCTATAAAACACGATTGAATCTATGACACGGGATTTTATATGTTTGGTTGGTTAGTTTAAGTTGATTAGAAATTAATTTTCATAATTGGTTTTCATTTGCTTTCTAAAGAGTTATCGTGATTTCAAATAAATATCTTAGCACAAAGTTGATATTTAATTTTGTGATAATATTTTTTTTATCATATAATTAAGTAGAAAGTAGTTTTAAAAAAATATGTCATTCGGAAATCTTTTCAAGATCCAATTATATTTTTTTTGTCATTCGGATTATCTTTGAACCCGTCAAATCAACCGGGTCATGTCAAAGAAACTTCTACGCTGTCTATTTTGAAATCTGAATTAAATAAAGAGTCGGATTGAGAACTTATAAGTTTGATCTACTGAGCCAGATTTAATGACAATCCTAAAAAATTTCTTCGGGTCCAAACATTTTTTTTATTTTTTTTAAAAAAATTTAGTTGACCATAGTGGAGCAGCTTCCCCCATTTGATTTAGTATATAATAAAATTGGATGCATAAATTAATAATTTTTCCTTGCCTATACAATAAACTATGAAGTCCATCTAAATGTAGGGTAGAAAACATATTAGCTCCATTAAAATTTTGGTGTTTCCCGAATCCAACACTATAAATAATGCTGCTACTTACTCCCAAAAATTTACTACTTCCCGACAAACATTGCCCGCTGTGAAGCGCGGGACAGAATTTGCTAAGATTTTGAAAAACAGTTTATACATTTTAACTAGGAAATTAAACTTGATCATAAATAGTACAGTCAGCCTGAGGCATTTCTGTGAACCAAAACATCTTTCAATTCTACAATGGAGAATGGCTATGACAATGGGGGCCATCGAATTAAGAAATCCGAAGCAACTTGTTTCATCGATGGCCTAGATTTGGGAACAGCATTCAAGCAAGCAAATGCTAGTTCTGCAATATAGACCACACCTGCTACAAGCCGATGTTCAGGAGGCGGTAGGCGCTGGTCTAATATGTCCTTGAAGAGCGTATTCTGAGAAGTTGCCGCTGTTGTTGATGAGGATGCTGATGACAACAAGGATGAAATGAAATCGCCTGGATGCCTTCCCATCATGATTTCCATAGCTACCACTCCAAAGCTATAGACATCACATTTTTCGTTCACTTCCATTGTGTAGGCCAACTCTGTAGACGAACAATCATGCATTACTTTTAGTACCAAAATAAGTTTTGGACAAAATCTAGTACATTAAAACTTGGACTCGACTCCTAAAATTATTGTTTGCTTACATACACCGCCTAGGAATAGAAGCTTATTTGTATAGGAAAATTTCTTATAAGGAATGAACACCTACAGAAATAATTAATGGTTGTTGTCGTGTAATGATTCATTAGAATTAAGAAATAAACCAAAGATTAGGAAGGGGATGTTGAAAAGTCTGACTAACCTGGAGCTGTGTACCCAGCGGTACCTGCAAGGGAGGTCCAATTAGATGAGTCAGGCAATAATAGCCTAGCTGTGCCAAAGTCGGACACATGAGCCTCATATTCTGAATCCAAGAGAATATTGTTGCTTGAAATATCTCGATGAACGATCGGAGGTGAGCAATTGTGGTGCAGGTAGGACAAAGCATTGGCCACTCCTCTCACAAGATTGATCCTTTACATCCAATCCATCTCCATTGCTTGTTCCTCATTGTCTAGAATAGTCCTCAAACTACCCCTTTCAAGGAATTCATAAACCAAAAAAGAGTGTTTTCTATGTGAACAGAAGCCATACAGCTTCACGATGTTTCGGTGGCGTATACCCAATAAGGAATGCATCTCACTTGTAAAAGCTTTCAAACCTATCATCTCATCATCTGGTGATTGGTGAAATTTCTTCACAGCCACCACTAGCCCTGTTGGCAGGGCAGCTTTGTAGACAGCTGCAAACCCTCCTGCTCCAATACAATGGCTGGGGTTGAATCCCTCTGTTGCCTCAATGATGTCCTCATGATTTATTTCACCTTGATGGCCCCATATCAAGAACAGATCTCCGCGTTCCATTGACATTTTTCGTCTACTTCTAATTCTCTGCCGGAGAATGAAGAAACCTCCAATCAAGGTGAAAAGAAAAAATAAAAATCCCAACAGAGGGAGTGTAATCAAAATGACAACTTTTTTTCCCTTTCTATGCAAAGTCCTGCTTCCTAGGAGTGTCTCACAGACCTCCAAACCAGTAGCATTGCCACATAGGTTGGTATTGTTGTGAATTGCTTGAAATGGAGCCTCATGGAAGGCTTTGATGTCAGGAATCGGACCCTCTAACTTATTATTGGAAACATCCACGGTTGTCATGCCTCGCATAGAACTAAAAGTGGTTGGAATGAAACCAGACAGCATGTTGTGGGAAATGTTCAAGGACTCTAGCCGTTGCAGGTTTCCGAGCTCCTGTGGTAGGTCTCCCATCAGAGAATTCCAACTAAGATCAAGACTGTGAAGAAAGCGCAAATACCCTATCTCTGCAGGAATAATCCCTTTGAAACTATTCTTGCTCAGATTCAAGAATAATAATTGAGAGCGCATGCCAATCTGTCTGGGAATTGGTCCACTTAAATTGTTTGCTGCTAGGTCAAGTTTTTTAACATCAGGCAACACTTCAATAACTGAAGAAATATCTCCTAAAAGTCGGTTATTGCTGAGCTTAAGTTCAAGCAACTTCAACTTTCCCACTTCAATTGGAATTTGACCAACTAGGTGGTTTGAAGAGAGATCAAGTGCTTTGAGATTAGATGCCTTTCCTAGCTCAGCCGGTATTTCACCAGAGATTTTATTTCTCGAGATTTTTAGAGTTGTCAGATTATGGAACTGCTCCCATTTTCATGAAAGTTTACCATAAAGCTCATTATCACTCAAATCCATGTAGTATAAATGTGGGTATATGCCAAAATCTTCAGATATATTTCCACTAATTTGGTTTCTGTTAAGCATGAATCTCAACAAGCTGGTGCAATTTCTCAAACTTTTTGGGATAGGTCCAGTAAAATAATTGCCCGAGGCAGCAAAAAACAAAAGGGATCCCCCAAGGCACATGTCTCGGGGTAGATGTCCAGTGAATTTATTAGAATATATTTGCAAATGTTCCAAATGTGTAAGGTTATTTATTTCTGGAGGCAAGGAACCAAAAAGGTTGTTATATGGAAGGTAAAGGTGGGATAAGTTTCTCAAATTTCCTAATGAAGCAGGGACTTTACCGGTTAGATTATTACGTCCAAAGTCTAGGACAGTGAGAGATGTCAAGTTTCCTATAGAAGATGGTATTACGCCTGTTAGATTATTATCTTTCATAAAAAGAATAGTGAGGGATCTCAAGTTTCCTATAGAAGATGGTATCATGCCATTGAGATTATTATCATTTAAGGAAAAGTAAAGGAGAGATCTCATGTTCCCTACTTCCTCAGGAACGGAGCCAGAGAGTTTGTTTTCATAAAGGCAAAGTTCTAACAAGTTGGTTAAGTTTCCTATGGACCTAGGAATAACACCGGTTAGGCTGTTGATGTTCAGGTCTAGAACTGCAAGAGATCTCATCGTTCCAACTTCCTCTGGTATGGGACCAAAGAGTTTATTAGCAGATACAAGAAATTTGGATAAGTGGCTCATATTTCCTATAGAATGAGGGAGAAAACCCGTTAGATGATTTTTTTCTAAATTTATTTCGGAAAGTGAACTCATCATTCCTATTTCTGGAGGGAAGGAACCATTCATATCATTATTGGATAGCGAAAATATTCTGAGGCTTTTTAAGAAGCTTATTTCAGATGGAATGTTTCCTGAAATATCATTGTAAGACAAGTCAAGGATGGTGAGCCTGGAAAGGTTACTAATTTGTGAAGGAATGGTTCCATAGAGTGAATTGTTACTGAGGTTAAGGACGAGAAATTAAGACTATGAATTGTACCTCTCAAACCTGCATTCTGAAGACTTAAATTGGCGATGCCACCAGCTTGGTAACAATCAACTCCAACCCATTTGCAAGGGGTGTCTCCATTCCATGAACTCAGGAGGGATTGGCTTTCATTTTCAAGACTGGCTTTCCATTTCTGAAGGGCCTGTGCTTCTTTGAATCCTGCACCGCTAATAGTACTGTCAGGAATCGAAGTTATGAAGGTAGCACAAGCAAGCAGGTTGTAAACCAAGAAAGTTATGGTGGAGAAGAAGGAAAATTGGGATGATTTGGATATTGATGCCATGGTCTTGATTGTTTTCTCTAATCAGGATGAGTAAAAAAAACTTATACCAGGACTGCACATGGAGATGCTGTCCGGTTATATATATATAGAAAGAGAGCACCAAACTGATACTTTCAATATGAACAGTGTCTCTCAATACTTTTCAGCTTTTCTTGTTTTCCTTGCCATGAATTAAGTTACTGTTTAGCGTTTGGTACATAGCTTCTATCACTATCCTCTTTCTTGGGAGCCGCCAGGACTTTGTTTCTGTTCAGCGTTTGAGAAAAGCTAGCTATGATTTTGGAAAAGCATGCTTTTACTTGCCTTCCATTGGTACATAGCAGTTGAAAAGTATAAACAATTCAAGGTAGTGGGGCTAGGGTCGCCCACTGTACACATTCTATGATTGACAAGGTTTTTTTTTTTTTTTTTGGAGTTAAATATTTTTGACTAATTTATTCAATATAAAAAAAGTAATTAATTCTGGCATATATATATATATATATATATATATAAAACCCTGCAAATCATTAAACTCAATATACCAAATACATTTTTTTTTAAGGCATTCTTGATATATCTTTAGCATAAGTACTCATCCACATTCTCACTAGTGATACATTCACAAATAAATTATTTCTAGCAATCCATCCTTAAATTTGAACCAAACTCAATCACAATGGTACGTACCTTAATCGACAAGATGACTACGTAGAAGTCAGAGTAAGGATTTTCGGTGGCAAATAAATTCAGCTGAGCATAACGGTAAAAATCTTCTTCTGGGCACATAGCTCATGGAATGATTTTATATGGAAATATAAAAGTCACAATAATTTTTTTTTCTCGCTTCACATTAGCAAATAATATTCTCAGGTTTGAAGGCCGTATGAAGAAACCAAATTCAAAATGTATACCGCCGGAAAAGGGTGGCTTCGCTGCAACTTTCTTGCTTTGCACCTTCTGTTTCAATCTTTATTTTGGTAATGGAATGTAATGGACCACGCACCTCTCTAATTCTATCCCCACAAAATTGAACTTTGAAAAATGACGTGGTATTGATTGTTGGGTGCAGATATGAGTTTTGCATGTTTGAGATTTAATTAATCTTTTATTGCTTTTAATTTTATTTTCCAAAACAATTTCGATTCATGCTAAAGGAAGTAATCATAGATGAAATTAAGGGCTCGTTTGTTCTTGGAAAAAAGAATTTTTGAAGAAAAATGAGTTATTTTTCATTGTTTGGATAAGAAAAACATTTTCTTGTAATATATATTATTTTTTCATCAATGGTTCTTTAATAATGATAATAAATTGACATTGGTTGTTGTTATAGTAATAATGATCTCAAGAGGTTATATATAGTGAGATGCTAAAGAAATAAATGTTATGGTGAGATGATAATAAAATAATAATTATATTGGTAATAAAAAGACGAGGGTGATGAAGCGGTTGGAGGTAATGGTAGAAGGTTATTACAGAAAGATGATAAAATAATGGTTGTAGTGGAGGATAGTGGTGGTGGGGTGATAATGATGAAGGTGGCGATGGTTGTGGGACGGTGGTTGTTGTGGTAGTATTTGGTGAATTTTACAAGTTAATTTCATTATGAGATTAAGATATATTTTTTAAATTGTTACTATTCAAAAGGTTGATTGGAAAATATATTATATTGATTTAGTTTTAGTTTTGAGTGTCTGTTTCACCTTGAAAAATAACATTGAAAAATAAAAGATAATGCATTCTAGAAAAATGACAAAGTAGTCAAGCTAATGGAACAGAAATCAAAGAATAAAAAAGATATATTTTTTTAAAATTAATACTATTCAAAAATTGATTGGAAAATATATTTTATTGACCTAGTTTTGAGTAATATATGTTTAACGTTGAAAATCAAACATTGAAAAATAAAAGATAATACATCCTAGAAAAATGAGAAGTAGTCAAACTAATGGAATAGAAATCAAAGAATAAAAAAAAATTATGAAAAATATCACACAAAAATTATAATTCATAATTTTATTAATGAATAATTTATCAGTTTTAGAAAAACTTTATTTAATTTTACAAGATTATAATAATAATAATTCTAATTCAAATAGGAAAATATTACATAAATAAAAAAAATAAAGTTAAACATCTGAAATTAATTAGAAAAATAGAAAAACATATAAAAATAACGACTTTTAAGCTTAATTTGAAGTTCTTTGGATAGTTTCAACAAGTTGACCTTTGACTTATAAAATTTCCTGAAAAAAAAAAAAAAAAAACTCAATTTAATAGTCAGATCTGAGATATGGGGCTTTTCTTCACAGAAGCACGATTAGGTCTCTTTTCAGGCTTGGATCTATCCATTGTATCCAAATACATCACTATAAGGCTATCCACGTAGTTCAAAAAATCAATCCTCCATCAAAAATACCTCTCTCAGTACGAAAATGTACTCATAATCAATCTAAAATCAGAAAAAAAAAATCCATTATTTTATCCTGTTTAATTCTTTTCACTGCTAATGCTTTATGGCGATTTCGGTTATTGCCTTAGTTTTCTTTTGTTTATTACAATATTTTTGTTTTTTGATAGATACAACATTTTAGTTAATATCAGTTCCATAAAATATATGATCCAAAATAAATAGTAATATCCTATGTTCTTTTTCCTTAAAATGTGAGCCAAAAATAGCCAAGACTTTCCTTCAGTGAGCTATCACCCCGTATATGTTCTGTTTAAACTCATGATATTGGAGTCATCAGTCTCATAGAGTTGCTGTTATTTTTTATTTAAAAAAACTCCTGAGATTCACCAAGATTACTGCAGTGCCTCTCTGCTTGGCCACACAGAGCCTTTGTTTGTTCGGCAACTGATGATTCAAGGAGACCTTTCAAGAACACCGAGGCTCTTGACCTTTGTTGTAATCTATGTTTCATGGGAGCTTCCTCTCTTATGAGAGAGAAAATATGAAGGGGAGTTGTCTTCTACCGTGCTCCCCTTCCTCCCTCTTTACCTTAACTCTTTCTAGCATGGTTTCAGAGCTATTTCTGAGAGATTAGTTAAAGCATGTGTTTAATTTGAAGGAAAGAAGGGAAGCTTAAAACTCAATCTCCTTGAATAGAATTTCACCATACTGACGTTTCATATACTTGAACAATACCATATCAGTAAAAAATACCACATATAATTTCAACTTGCTAGCTGTGTTTCGCTTCCTTTCTTACTCCATCACAAATGATATGAACATCTTAGGTTATTTAGCCATCTTAGGATCACCCTCGTAGGAGTGCTACCTTCAACTCTCTACTCAACTTGGCTCCATCTCGGATAGGCTTATCCCACCTCTGCTCGGCTTGACTTGACTCGAGGCTTGTTGAAGTGGCTAGTGTAGCCCCCACATTGGTGACGTGACTGCTGACTAGCTTGATGATGTCATTCTAACATCATTGAGGATGTCATCTCCTGTTTTCGGGTCAGCCAATATTGGTTAGGTCACTGGTTTCGGGTTGGGTTGCTGTTTTTGGGTGAAGACGAGATGTGGACGGGCATGTGGCACGTTGGTGCGTGTGGGCAGGCTCCTCACGGACATGTGTTGGCGCATGGGTTACTGCTCGACCTCCGTTGTGCGCTCAGGTTTCACCGTTGTGTTTGTCTCGACATTCTCTTTGAAGTGGTACGTCCAGAAAATATTATGTACAACTTTCATTTCTAGGCAAAAATAAAACACATGTTTTCTTCAACCAAAGCTTTAGCATCAATTGTTAGGATTGTTTGATCTTCGACCAGAGACTGAACGCAATATTTTAACGTGGTTTCTGTAACTTGTCTACATCCAAGAAACAACGAATATTATTATATGAAGAGAAATACTCAAATCTAGAACAAAAGAGTTTGAGGAAAACCATCAACTCTACTCCTACTCTCAAGTGATTTTCCTCACATCTCTCTCTCACTGCAGCTGCTGCCCAAGCAGCTTCTTTCTCCCTCTCTTACTGCTTACTCTAACTACTCCGCATGACCTCTATTTATAGTTGAAAATGATCAGGACATATGCATCCCATTTTCACCCACAAATCTTTCTTTGATTTGCAGCATGAATTCAGCCCAACAAATCACACAAATCACCCCTTGATTTGCAGCCATGATTTCAGCCCATTGTTGACTCATTAATTTCTAGCCTTTCTTCAAGCCTTGTTTACATCTCATCGAAGCTATAATTGTGTGAATTTGTCTCCACACTCAACAGATTGCATGCTGACTAAATGGCAATGATGATGAAGAGGAGGATGCTAAGGACAACAAAGATGACATGAAATCTCGCGGTTGCCTTCCCATCGTTATTTCCGAAGTTATCACTCCAAAACTATAGACATCACATTTTTCACTAACTTTCATTGTGTGGGCCCTCTCTGAAATAGATTCTGATCATGCTGTTATCTTTTGAAGAATGGCCATGCATTACTGTTAATTCAAGTAATGTTTCACCATTGATAACATCCATGGCCAAATATAATTGAAATTCTTTAATCATCATTTTCGATGTAATATTGCCATGTTATTGATCTTAAATTAAATTCTGCAATAAATGCCTAGAAAATGCACACCATCTGAAATAATGATTTATGCTGCTCATAACGTCTCATTTTTCAATAGAATTAATAAAACAAAAACCAATCGATTAGGAAGCTAACTCACCTGGAGCTTTGTGCCCTACAGTGCCCGCAAATGAGGATCAATTAGAAGAGTCAGGCAATATGAGCCTAGCTGTGCCAAAAGTCAGAGACATGAGCCACATATTCTGAATCGAGAAGAATGCTGCTGCTGCTGCCTAATCTTACAATGTAGCTAGCTGAATTGATAGATCGATCAGAATGCACCTACAAATTAAGGAAGCGACAAGGGTATAACAAGAAGACACTAAAACAATATAGTTACTGAAATTTCAGGAAAACATCACGATAGGTCCAGTTCTTGTGATAACAACAAACACTTTATTTCCTATCAAGAATGGCAGACTACAGTGGTAAACCCCTCTTAAGAAGCAATTGAGTATTCTTATGTACCTGTCCCAAAGGATTGACTGCTAACATTCAATATCTATGCAGTCTTGAGAAAGTAACGTGACTCATGAGGAAGATAAGGGGATTTAATATCTTCAATTTTGAGTAAGACATGTAGGGCTCTGTCTTGACCCTCGTCAATATAGAGCGTAGGTGTAGAGATTTTCTACGACGTAGGCCTCTCGCTTCTTGTATAAATCCAGGATGTCAATTTGTGTGTCCTTGTTTTCTAGACTAAAAATCTACTTGAACTGATGTTAATACATGAATAAGTGTCTTTACTGTTTGCGGGGACTGAAATAAAGACGAAAATTTGCGCTATATTTTATTTTTAGAACACAAATTTGTAAAAATTTGCGGGGACTGAATGTTAATATATGTTTTCTTTATCTTCAGAGTCTCCATCTCTTTTATTTTGAGACAATGCTAAAGGAATTGATTATTAACAACTCTTTTTTTAAGACTATGCTTAATTATCCTCAAATAAGCTCTTTTTTAAGAGTCCCCGTATGGTGAGCGTGGCAGCCAAAAATGAAAATAATAGGGCACATGTTGACAACTACTAAACTAAGGCCATCATTTTGGACACTGAAAGTTTTCAAGCTGGGAAAGAATTTTCAAGTTACCCTTTGGGACAGGTACATAAGAATACTCAATTGCGTCTTAAGAGGGGTTTGCCACTGTAGTCTGCCATTCTTGATAGGAAATAAAGTGTTTGTTGTTATCACAAGATCACTGGACCTATCGTGATGTTTTCCTGAAATTTCAGATTTAGAACTATATTGTTTTAGTGTCTTCTTGTTATACCCTTGTCACTTCCTTAATTTGTAGGTGCATTCTAATCGATCTATCAATTCAGCTAGCTACATTGTAAGATTAGGCAGCAGCAGCTAGGTCAAGAGAGTTCCACTGGATCACCATTTCAGAGTGTATATGTCGAACAGAGAAATTCCCATGACGTACGTTGATTAGTCTAGACAGCAACTGCCGTGTGTTGAGAGTGAAAAAGAACAGAAAGATAGAAAATGAAAGCCTATAGCTTAATGTAATATACGCTATCAACCAAAAACAATAATGCTGCGAGACAAAATCAAACAACCAGTTGATTAAAACTTTATGTTACTGAGTTAACTAATTAATCAAAGAATTTAAGCAACGCCAGTCGGATAACACATTAAACAATCTTTCAACCTAAAAATTTCAGCTATCAAACGACTATTTAATCTGAAAGTTTAAGCCGCCGTGAGGATTTTTATATTGTGTCAATTATTTATTTAAAAATAGTTGAATATTATGACTTTAATGGATTATTGTTAGGTGTATAGTATTTGTTTTATTATTTTACTGTACAAATAACCCAATAAGGAATTGCTACCATCTACCGTCTATAAACATTTGTGTATTCATAATTCATCACAGTCACGCACTACATTGATCATTGAATACTTGCATTTTTCATAACAGATTGTTTCACACAATTGAGGAAAGAAGAGAGTAAAAGTTCAGCCAATAGCAATTCTGTCATGCAATACATCATTCAATTCTATCGTGGAGAATGGCTTTGGCAATGAATGCCGAAGAGTTGCAAGCTCTGAAGAAACCTGTCGCATTGCTGGCCGAAATTGGGGATCACTACACAAGCAAGAAAGTGCTAGTTTTACGACACGGGCCACACCCCCTGCAAGTTTATCTTCAGGTGGTGGGAGGCGCTGGTCTAAAACATCCTTCAAGAGCGTATTGCCACCGACTGATGGTGATGGTGATGGTGATGAGGAGGAGGAGGAAGCGGCCAATGACATCAGAGATGAGATGACATTTCCTGGATGCCTTCCCAACATCACTTCCAATACTACTACTCCAAAGCTATAGACGTCACATTTTTCGTCCACTTTCATTGTGTAGGCCAACTCTGCAAAAGAGACAGGTCATCCCGTGTTTTGAAAGAATTGACAGCGCCTATAAACAAACAACCTATCGTGGAATGTGATGCAGGGAACGTTAAAGTAGAGTAATATTTATTTTTTTTAAAAAAAAAAAGTGGAGTAAAAAAACTGAAATTCTATTTTTAAATGTAATATTTCTCACTCTAAGAACTAGAAAACTAATTTTTCATTTTTTTTTAATTTATACTGACTTTGAAAAACATATTTTAGATATTTTTTACAGTTTTTCCTTGTAATTTTTCTAGTTTTCTAAAATAAAGAAAAAAAGAGATGAACAATATATTTTTTTCCTTATGTATATTGCTCTTTTGCAATGTAAAAAATTAAAATTATATATTTTTATATTTAGTTAAGGCCATAAATTATAAATCTAATAACATAAATATTTTTTTTAGTTAACAATATAAATTTGTTCCACGTAACTTTTAATTTGAATGAAATAAAATTAATATCCTATAATTAGATATATCATTAAATATAAAAATATTAAGATGACTGTCATAAATTATGATTCTGATTTTTTTTAATGAAAAATAGTTGTAATTTAGATGTGTTTATTGTTTTTTATGGAAAAAAAATTATCTTCGTTCTCAATAAATTAATACTTTTCTAATTTTTCATTGAAAAAAACTAGAAAAGAAAAGGAAAACTGAAAATAAAAAAAAAAACAATTTTTTATTTTTTTGTCAGTGAAGAGACACCCAACTTCGTTAATTTTTGCACCCTTTTAATTGGTTTTAGATTAATCATCAACAGAAGTTGCCCGTTCTTGGAAATTAATTGGGAATTTTTAAAAGAAGCAGCTAACCCAAAGGCGATGATGAAATTTAACTACATACCTGGAGCTGTGTAGCCGTAGGTGCCGGCAAATGATGTCCAATTCGATGAGTCAGGCATTAAGAGCCTAGCCGAGCCAAAGTCAGAGACATGAGCCTCATATTCCGAATCCAAGAGAACATTGTTGCTTGAAATGTCTCGATGAATTATCGGAGGTGAGCAATCATGGTGCATGTAGGATAAAGCACTGGCCACCCCTTTGACAAGATTTAGCCTTTTAACCCAATCCATCTCTTCTGCTTGTTCCTCGTTCTTCAGTACATTCCTTAAGCTTCCCCTTTCCACAAATTCATATACCAAGAATGAGTGTTTGGCATGTGAGCAGAAACCATACAGCTTGACAATGTTTCGATGCCGTATGCCCATTAAGACATCAATCTCGCTTCTGAAAGCTCTCAAGCTGGTCTTCTCAACTTCTGGTGTTTGGTGAAATTTCTTCACAGCAAGCACTTGTTCTGTTGGAAGCACAGCTTTGTAAACTACTCCGTACCCTCCTTCACCAATGCAATGTTTGGAGTTGAATCCCTCTGTAGCCTCTATGATGTTCTCATACTTCAGTTCCCATTCAGGGCTCCATTTTGCGAAAACATCTTTGCTCTGTGCTTCATTTAACCTTTTCCTCTTTGTGCCTTGGCAAACAATAAAGAAACATCCAATGAGGACCAACAAACTGCCCAGCAGAGGAAGTACAATCAGAAGGACAACTTTGTTGCCCTTTTTATGCAAAGTTATGTTTTTTATGAGAACATCACAAGCCTCCAAACCAGTAGCATTGCCACAGAGGTTGGTGTTGTTGCGAATTGCTTCAAATGATGCCTCACGAAAAGCTTTGATATCTGGAAGGGGACCCTCTAACTTGTTATAGGATACATCCACATCTGTGAGGCCTTGCAATCTAATAAAACTGGTTGGAAAGAAACCAGACAGCATGTTATGGGAGAGGTTCAATACCTCTAGCATCAGCAGTTGTCCAAGCTCCGGTGCTATGCCTCCTGTCAGGGAATTCCAACTGAGATCAAGACTTTGAAGAGACTGTAAAAGCCCCATCTCAGAAGGAATACTCCCTGTGAATCTATTCTTGCTCACATTCAAGAATATCAGTTCTGAGCACTTGCCAAGCTGTTTAAGAATTGTTGCACTAAAATTGTTTGCAGCCAGGCCAAGCCTTCGAAGACTAGATAACGCTGTGACATCAAAAGGTATATCACCTGAAAGTTGGTTATCATTGAGTGTAAGTTCAATCAGCTTCAACTTTCCCAATTCCTTAGGAATTCTCCCAACTATTTGATTTGATGAGAGATGAAGAGCTTGAAGATGAGTTGTCTTTCCAAGCTCAACTGGTATTTCACCAGAGATTCTGTTTCCAGAGATTATCAAGGCTGTCAGACTGCGAAACTGCTGCCATTTCCATGAAAGTTCCCCGTACAATTCATTATCGCTCAAATCTATATAGTTCAGATGGGGGTATATGCCAAAAGCTTCAGATATGTTTTCACTAAGTTGGTTGTTATAAAGAAAAAGTCTTATCAGGCTAGAGCAATTTTTCAAGGTTTTTGGGATAGCTCCTGTGAAATAATTGTCAGCCGCAGAGAAATTTTGAAGTAACCCACCAAGGCACACATCTTGCGGTAGATGTCCACTAAATCTATTAGAATATATCTGTAACGAACTTAAATGTGTAAGATTGTTCAATTCTGGAGGAATGGAGCCAGAGAAATTGTTATCGTGAAGATAAAGCTTAGATAAGCTTCTTAAATTTCCTAAAGATGGAGGAATTCTACCTGTTAGATTATTAGATCCCAAGTTTGTAGCGATAAAAGATGATGTCAAGTTACCCATAGAAGCTGGTATTGTGCCAGTGAGATGATTTTCATGCAAATTAATGTCAATGAGAAATCTCAGGTTTCCTACTTCGGCAGGGATGGAACCAGACAGTTCATTATTGTAAAGGAAAATATATTGCAGGCTGCTCATGTTTCCTATAGAAGCTGGTATTATGCCACTGAGACTATTATTAGGCAACATAAGGTGAATGAGAGATCTGAGGTTTCCTACTTCCACAGGAATGGGACCAGAGAATCTGTTCCTGTCAAAATAAACATATTCCAAGTTGCTCAAGTTTCCTATAGACGCAGGGATGGAGCCATTCATGGAGTTCGAAAGAAGCGAAAATTTTGTGAGGCTTTTCAGTGAGCTAATTTCAGATGGAATATTTCCGGTTATTTTGTTGTATGACAAATCAAGGATAGTGAGCTTGGAAAGATTACTGATATGTGAAGGAATGGTCCCGTAGAGTGAGTTTTCGCTAAGGTCGAGCTTGATCAGATTGGGAAAGGATGAGAATCTGAGATTATGAATTGTACCTGACAAACTAGAACCTGGAAGACTTAAGTTGGTGACACTGCCAGACTTGTCGCAGCTGATTCCAAACCAGTTGCAAGGGCTGTCTCCAGCCCACGAAGACAGGAAAGATTGGCTTTGGTTGTCGAGGTTGGCTTTCCATTCTAGAAGAGCCTCTGCTTCCTTCAATCCTTCACCTTTAGCAGGAGAAGTGATGAAGGCAGCATAACAAAGCAATAAAGGTGTGAGAAAGAGCAAGATTTTGGGAGCCATATGGCCTTGGTGGTATTTCTAACAAGAATGAATATAAATTATAAAAACACTTGCGCTTAAGCTGCATTTATAGGACTGCGCGGTTACAGTAGGACGGGAAATTTCCATCAATTCTAGCAGTAAGAAAACTCCTATCATATCATAGTTATCAGACCACACCGGTTTAACCCCGTTCAAAACTTAAGTTACAGATTTGTCAAGTCAATTCCGAATCAATATCATTTTGGTTTTTTTAAATGCAATTACATTATTTTAAATAAAATAATATATATTCTTAAAATTGATCCAACTAAGTTAATCAAATATATTAAATTGAACTAAGTGAGCTTTCAAAATAATCAAAAATAAAATTTAATTCAAGTTAAGTTTTGAATCAATGAATTATCAAACGAATCCGTCAAGCCAAGCCAAGCCAGGTTTAATATCTGTAATTACTACTGTTGCGCATTTAGGAGACAGTAGAATTTTCAATTTCCCTTAAGGAGCTCTTTCTTAATTAAAACAAACTGTTGAATATTCAGCTTCCTTAGACAGTGGTCAGCCGGCCATTCTTGACTGGAGTTGACTTCTTTTCTTCTTCTTTTCCCTCTTGTCTTAAAAGTCCATTTTGTTTTGTATTTTAATAAGCGAGACTAGGCAGATGAAGTTTGTGAATGTTAGTTGCTAGTTCAGTACTGTCATGGATCAAAGGCAGAAAATAGACTGCACTGACCCCTTCTTCTTCCCGGGTTTTTTTTTATAATTATTATTTGATTTACATTTTGAGTACAGCTCTGCCTTGTTCCTCTAGATTATGTCCAAGATTATCAAATTTAAATAGAGACGTCACCATCTTGAGGTACTAAATATTTGCTTTAACAAGCTAATTACTTGAGTTATATAATAGTCATTGCAATTAACCATTTAATAATTTTAACACTTTCGAGCACTTTGTTAAATACACAAAACATTTATAAAATTATTTCTCCTTCAGTATGATCCATACATTCAGTTGTTAAGCATCCACTTGCGTATATAAAGTAACATTTTTGTGTATATACTCTCGGTTTTCTACAAATCGCCCCCTTTATAATTTATTTTATTTTTTCTACAGTAGATTTTGTTTCCTCCAACTAGTTTTGTTATAAGCTATGTAAATCAGGATATTTAACAAATGATTAAAAAAATTAAATTTTAAATATCAAAGAATTTGACTTGAGATTATAAAGTAAGAAAATGCAGGACCTTCGGCCAGAGATTTTATAATCTAGTTTGATTTATAATATTCACTTACTGTACATTCGAAAACCCTCCAATAAGAAATGGAGAAAAGGTGTAAACTTTACCCAACAATTTTATTTCTTTAGTTTATTAGATTATTCTAGGTATTTGAATTTTAAAACAAATTTACACAAGTTATAACCATGGCCATTGTTTGACATCCACAGCACCACAACAGAAAGCCTCGTTGCTATCACAATCGCATCCACATCCCTGAACAAAATGCTGTCTAAAACCCTAAACAATATCTAGTCCCGATAAATAGAAACAAAGAAGACATTGGATTTAGATAACTTTTTTTTCCAAGAGAAATGGAGCTCAAATATCTTGAAATGCTGATCAACAGACTGAGAAATCAAACTAACCACGTTGAACTCTCACAGCGGACATTAATTTATATGATTAGGGGCAGTACGGCTAAGAACAAGATAGAAACAAAGAATTTATGACATTTACATAATGCCAACCTTGTCTGCTAGATTAACAATTATATATAACTGATGATTGATGAGATGCTCATAATTTATCAACCCTCACGCCCCTGCAATTGTTAACCGTTTTCTACTTGTACATTAACGGCCCAGATCTTGACACGGCAAACCGCGGTAGTGGACTCGGACCTGTGCTCCCTGAAGTTGAGCCTTCAACAAATTTAACTTTTCTGCTTGAACTATAATCCAAAGGCCCGGAGCGGCGAACATTTCGATGTTTACTGTCCATGCCGCGCAGGTTTCCACTATCCATATCATAAAGGTGTTCCTGGCTATGGGATGATGATCCCTTAAAAAAACCTGAGTCATTGCTGCTATGCTGTGGAGTTGAGTCCCCACGAGGATGCTTGGTTGCAGGAGAGGCGTGAGATAGTGATATGGCAGGTGAATGGTGGGGTGAGACACTTAGTAGTGCCAGAGGCATGGATGGAGATTTCATGTAGTACTGGCTATAAACTGAGCGGAGAATTGCGTAAGGAACATAGGCTTCGAGGGAGCTTCTTGGAAGGTAAGGCGAGATCTCACAAAGTTGGTCCAAGAAAATCAGCTTTGCAACAAGATGAGATCTGCACAGAAAGCAGAGAAGAGATTGAGATACGAGAATGATGAGAGAAAACAGAGAGGTCAAAAAGATATTTAACTTAATGTGAGCTGAAAGAATAAATGGTGCCACCACATATTTAACTTAATGTAAGTTTTTAAGAAATGCTTGTGGTTATGTTGACATGGACTTCAAATGATTAACATGATTGTACGCAAACAAAAGTCGTGCAAACATGTAACTTGTATGTGTGTATGTTTATCAATGTGAGGGTGCACATAACAGGCATTGCATATTTACCTATTAGCTTCACTCCAAGAATCTAACACAATACCAGAAGCAAATTTGACAAAAAGTTGCATTGCAGACTTTATACTTGCTTCAGCAGACAGACGGCTATGTATTTCAGGATCCAAAGCCTCACCAAGATGACCATTAGAGAGAGACTGTCTCTGCTGATGTTCACGTTCCAATCTCACTAACTCACTTCCTGCAATCACAGCACTCATGCACCTGCCAAGAATATTCAATTGTAGAAGAAAAGGAATATTAATAATAATGGATGGATGAAACCATTTCATTTACTAAGAGTTTAAAAAACAAATGGCATATGCATGACCCTAATAAATTTGCAGTAAATATGGTTGCTCATCAGGTGAAACAAAAAGAAGGCAATAGTTGTTGACTTGTGTTCAAACTGAAAACCAAATTAATGTGTACAGACATCGATGATGCTCCCTCCCGTAGCAAATATTATACCAAGATTAGTAGCACATGCAGTAGACCATTGGTTACAGTTTCAGAATTTAAAAATAAAATAGATAAATGGCAGGTGGCCAGTAACCCAATCAAAAGTAATTTGAATAGAAATGCTCGTTATGGTTCCCTGACAGCAGATCATTAGCTCATATGCACAACATGTTCAAAAAGCATTGAAGTTCTTATGTTCAGAAGAATATCCAATTGACGTCAACCCAACATTTTAACAACATGGTGGAACAAGGAAAACCAACCTTGCCAGACAATGGATATTATTGTTGAAGCCCCCAGTGTCAACATTGAAGCCAGTAGTATTCCATATATTTGATGTCATGAAGGTGGCAAATAAATAAGGCAACAATGTCCAAGAACCATCATTTGCACCCCCAACATCTTCCAAAATTGATCTGATCCATTCAGAATCATGATCTCCAACTATATTAACACTGTTTGCCACCCCTCTTATTCTTCTAATGTCCTTCTTTTCAGGTATTTCTTCAGGTATATGCTTAACCACCCCAGAAAGTAATGAATATATCAATGGTGCACCTTCATCAAGCACGACCCCAGCAGCTTCAGCAAGAAGCTGATCAAAAGCAAGTGCTTGTCCTCCCTCAACGCAAAATCCAATCACTGTGTCCAAGTCCACCATCTGCCTCGAGCATGCCTCTCTTTCTATTCTGTCACCAGAATGCATGCTGCCTGCAACAGCCTCTAACACTTCACGGTTTGACCGTAATGATGTGTCAATGCAATTCAATAGTGCTGCTGTGTGCTCTTTCATCATTCTGTCTAGCCTGTCAACTCCATAGCCACCAAATACACGAACAAAGGCTTGTAGTTCTCTGAGATCAGTGACTGATTCCGCAAAATATCCACCGACAGGCCTTGTGCTTTTAAAGCATTTGTGGATTGGTGTAAAAAGGATCCCAGCACCTGATACATCTTTGACAATGTTATCTATATACCAGTTGCAGACAACTTCAGTGGCTGACCCAGTAAGCTGCTCTGCTGGTTTTTCAAACAATTGCAGAGAAGACACAGGTCCTGAGAAGGCCTCAGTTAGTAGAACTTCTCGAATACCATGAGTAAGGTCCATGCTGATGTGTTGCTCTGCTAGATGGACAATGCTCAGGTGCCTGTGAATCAAGGACTCTAGGACAGAAGGCCGTTGAAGATCATTGTCAGTTTTTAATACTGAAAGCAATCTCCTCCTGAAGTTGCCAAGTATGCCCTCTCTCATGTACTGCACAGAAGACTACACTGTTATAGCTGAATCCCAACAATTTGATATTTTCTGAGTTGACACACATTTAGACCATGCTATTGCACAGAGACAGCTTATGGATTAAAAAGAAGTGAAACCAACCCCTTCCAGTTCAACATAGCTCAAATAGAGAATTGTATTAATTAAAAGGGGTATTCCCAAAACTTAATAGTTTTTCGGCTTGATACATCTCTTCCCAATTTAGTAAATTTATACTTGAAAGAATCAAAATTAAGAACAAATCAAACACAACAAAAGTGTCCTATACCGAACCCGAAAAAAATAAACATAAACTCAGCATGCCTCACCTCCCTCAGAACAAATACATGGTTTAGAACACATATAGGCTCCATATCATTCAGAACTGAACACAAGTTGGTCAACCTTTGCATCGCAGCTTCCAACCTGCCATCAGCACATACTCAAGAATCAAGACATGCTGTATCATTGCAGATTATCCAAGAAAAACAGCACATATTATAATGCCATACATTTTTATAGCACTATTGTTTTCAGGATAACTCTCATGGCCGGGCAATGGAAAACCAACTGCTCCCCTGGGAGATTTTGATGTAGGAATTGAAACTCTGGATGCGTTATTCAAATAAAAAGCTGCCTGCTCTGGAAGAAGCTGAGATTTCCAAAAACAACAGCTTGTTAAACATGGGTAGACTTGAATATTTCCTTATCTGATATAGTAAATTACAAGTTTGATATAAAAAACCTGAGTCTCCAAGGCACCAAATCCTCCTTCGGAATCAAGAATATTGATCAATCCCTCCAATCCTCCCATGATAGATTCAATAAGAGAATCAACATATAGGACTGCATCACGCCCAATTTTAGTTACCTGTTTACAATAAAGTATAAAGTAAATTTCATGAAGTTTCCATTTTTTTCTGATGAGAGGAAATGTGTGGCATGCATGATGGAGAGCAAGGTTGGGGAAAAAGCAGTAGTTGGGAGTCATCCTCTTTATATCCTCTTTATAAAGCATGCAATCATGCCCTCAATAAGTATGGTTCAATGCTGAGTGTTATGGATTAAATGAAACAAAATCAAGTCATTCCCATTTCAATTTCTCTTAGCAAAAAATTTATCATTTACAGCCCCTCTCCCAAACCAAAAAAAGCAAGTTAATGGATCACCTCTTCCGGAACAATTGGAGAAGCACACTCTGGAAAGCTACTAGCAACACCAAGCCATGCACAGCAATGTTGAGGACGCCCTTCTGGTCCAAACATGGTATTCCGAAAGACCTACCATGGGCAAAGATGTATTGTTGGTTAAAGCAGGAGCCCATAAGAAAAAAGAAAGCCAAAGAGGATAATAGTGGAAACAAAAAGCAACTAAGTGGGCCGCCTAAAAGTCCTATGTCCTATCTTCGGGGAGCCTATCCAGTCTGGCAATTCCCAGTTGAGTATTTTGAAGAGCCAGCCTTCACTTGAAATTAACCTGCAACACTAAAAGAACTAGGTTCCTTATGGTGCTTTACTGTTCACAGTAAAGCACCTTTATATATTTTTTTAATTGTTTTTATCACAAATCCAAGTCAGAACTCAGTCACGTGACAAGCATGAGATCACGGGTTCGAGCGTTGGGGGACACACTGACAGAAGACTTGTCTAAAAAATTAAAACAGGGACAGGCGCGCATGTCTAGCCCGCTGAGCAGGCATGGCCCCCATGCTGGGCCTTTTATTTTATTTTTCTTTTGCATTTTTTTCTTTGGTTTTTTTTTGGACATTCCATAAAAAAATTAATAGATTCACTTACTCTTCAATTTTGACGTGTTTCTTAAATAATATTATAAATTTTTATTTGAATTAAAATAAATCAATTATTATGTGTTTGATCTGAAAATAATAATATTAACAATAAATAATTTATGATAATTCAATTGAAATCGGTTGTTTATTATTAAAATGCTTACATAGATTTGGAACATGATTTTATTACATTTATGATTTTTTAAGCTTTCAGTCACACAAAACATAGACATCTTATTTTGATATTTTTAAAAAACTTGCTTTAACAGTAATAATTTTTTTAAAAAAAATAGAGACAATGCTTTCAATTAAAAATATTGTGTTGGCTAAGATAAACAAGAGATACATTGATAGGAAAATTTATATTTATAAAAAAAATATTCAAAATATGTTTTCAGGTTTAATGACATTGCCAAAGAATTTCCTGAGACCTAAAAATTATTTTTAGGTTTAAAAAAATTTAGGTCTCACTGCAACATAACATGGGCATACAAACTAGTTATAAACTAAAATAGGTAGGAGCTTACTGCTGTAAGATGCTGGTGATAGAAATACAGCTTCTTTAGACTTCCATGCTTTGATAATTGAGATTCTAGTTCATCAACACATCTGCAATTGAAAGTGATTCATATATGTTATTCTGTATATTTCAATAATATTCCATATGAACAAGGTAACCACCTGAATACAGTACAATAGAGCATGAAACATAGATGCTTTTTGGAGAAAAGAGAGAACCTATGCCTGTAGGCTTTCATAAAAACCTCAGAATTATGATTTCACCATACTATTTTCACATTTTTCTAAGCAGCCATCCTCTAACATTAATTATTGGTCTAGCACATGGTTCAAAGTTTAAAACGAAAACCAGACAGCATTAACTGGTATAATGTACCTTGCTCCCATACCCAGGAAGAGCATTTAACATTTTAGCCCAAAGTTTAAGCTACTTGATGCAAAGGTCACTGCATAAATCCACACCAAACACGAACATGATCAAAGTGGATTTCTATGCCACCACAACAAATTTCACTCTCACAAACTGGTACATCTGGGAGTCATGGAGCACCATGCTAGAAACGAACCATAATGAGAATAACTGTTTGTTTTAAGCTTTTCAAAATATTCCTTGAGGGCACAGAAGTAATTTTTCAAATTCTATTACACTTACTCCAAGTAATTTCAATAAAATAAACAATAAGCTCCTCATCTCGACTTTAAGGGCTTTTGTTTGAATCTGAATGAGATCAATTCACCATCAAATAATTCAGTTGATTTTTTAACTTTACAGATATAATTTTCATAATTATAGTTTCTACAGTGTTAGATAATTGTATCACTCAAATCATAGTGTCAATCCCAAACTAATCACATTAGACCATGTGGATTGATTTCCTGAAGTTATTAGTCCAGTCATAGGCTAACTTTTCAGCAACCTAACAGTAGTACTAGTCATAATGGCGAACAAGAGTTGGAGAATACCTGGACCAATTGTATGCAGCATTTCCTTCTGACAGTAATCCTTCTTTTCCAGTAGATACAGTAGCTTTCTCCAGGTGTCTTATGTTTATGGATGATCTAGCGGATGTTACAATCATCAATATTGACAACCAATCTTTACGAAACTCCTGCTTAAAAAAGATATACCATGATATGGTTATTGATGCCCTTGTGAAGTAAACAACTCTTGAAAGAGAATGAAAACAGTGGTGAAAGAAATGGCAACAAACAACTTTTTCAAGGAATTAACAGAAACCACAATAAGGAGGCATAAAAAAAATTAAGCATAAATGCAATACGACTGACTTCACCAATGCTTCTTTCAAGTCACAGTTAAGAGGACCAACAGAGATCATCACTCTGTAACTTTTCCTTCAAACAATATCTGCTGATTACCTTCTTTCAACAGACCCAATCATAAATGTCTTTTGGATATGAATGAGAAATCCTCATGTGATGGAGGTATCTAATTCTTGATATTATGCAACAAGCACTTCAAAAAACCACAGGGTTGTAAAATCTCATCATAGGAAGTGATACTTCCAAAGCCCCAATGTCAATTCAAGTTCAGAAAACTTCAGCAGAACAAATCAAAAGCATGATTTCCACAGATTTCTTACAGATAAATCACATGTGATGGCGGAAATATTTTCACCCTGCAGTTTTGGTATGTTTTCCAAATGCTTAACAATCTGCTGGAAAAGCCCTTTTAAGCTAGCATCAAGGTCAAGAGCCACCATTCCTGGAGTTCCCAGCAAAAACCGGATTCTACCAGCACATGAAGACAGGTATGATAATGCATAGCCTCTGATAGCTGCATTGGATATGAAAATGTTTAAAGACTTGTTTGTCCATGCTTGAGGCCTATGGAGTTAGATAAATGCATGCTAAATAACTAGTTGCTGCACTATTTCAGGTAATATGAACAAGATGACAAATGCCTCGGGGTTAGATAAAATCAAGTTTCCATAAAATTAACACTTTCCCAGCACTATAATAACTGTTCTTCATTCCATGATATTGCAAATTGGAACAAAAAATATAGTGATTTTTCTATTTTTTATATAGAAACGGTGAGGACTGAAACAATCAACGAAATAAATGCAGATGGATTAGCAACAATAAGAAAACATAAGATAACAACACCAGTCTAAAGCCATGATAGAGCCTCGAATTGAAAACCTAACCCAGTTAGTAAAAAGCTCCATGTGCTATCTTAGAGATTTATCAAACTGCATAATCAATGTTAAGCATGTCCTTCACATATAAGAACATTTCTATTTGTCACGACAAAATAGCTTGTAAGATCATTTATATCACTCGTCCTCATGAAGAAAGAGGAAAAATCAGTGCATAGATATGTTTAATAAGCAACCCAAATTCTAGGAAAACTTCAGTGGACAATAGCCTTTGAATTGACTTAGTAATTCATCTGTATATTATACTAGG
>Ga0325405_1001400_pt1 | contig 24475 bp, 14 predicted proteins | sample PopdelMetagenome_21_FD_205663 | JGI IMG/M metagenome (GOLD analysis project Ga0325405, IMG submission 205663) | Populus deltoides microbial communities from Bellville, Georgia, United States - Xylem-Control-R2 | ecosystem: Host-associated > Plants > Phyllosphere > Stem > Wood/Secondary xylem...
ATTTAAATAATACTTTTATTAAATTAATAATAAAATGATTTATTTTTTTATAAATCGATGAAAACACAAAACACAAATAATGAATTTATCCAAAAATTTTAATATCAAATGAGCTGCCAAGTCATAATATGTGGACTTTTGCATTCTTTAATGGTTGATCAAGGGTCATGGTTGACTAAAGAAAGGTGATTAGCATAGTAGCAAGAGTAATATGGTGATCACTCAAGTAATCTATTATTTAATATGCTACCAATTAATTTTGTCTAACTTTTAAGAATGAAATACTACACAATAATAGCTTAATTTCAATAAAAAACAAGTAGCAGCCTCGTAAAATTAAATGGAGTGTGGTGAAAAGGTTATTTGCTATACAACAATAACATATAGTGAAAATAATATCTTTATATAGAAGAAGAGGAAGAGATGCTATAGGATTAAAATGTAATAAATTAAAGAAAACAATAAATAAAACTGTAAATAAAGCAATAAAAAACAGAAAAAGATGAATTTGTATTGAAATTGTATATGTAGAGCTGGTCATCTTTTCCGGTAGATGATATGACCTATTTATATTGTTATAGTGTTAGAGTTTCATGAAAATAGTTAAATCTAATCCTATACAAACTTATTCATATCAAATATTGAGATTACATAATAAATCATAATACAATTGAAATTTATCTTATGTCCTTATTGGTATAACCACATGAATCCTACCTACTTTATAACACTGACCAATTTACTATGGTGAGAACTCCTACTTTAAATATGACTAAACCTACTAGTCTTATGCAAACTCTTGCTGTTGCGTTTGATCATTTTCTCTTAATTGATCATGACTTCTAGTCAATTTCACTTTTCATGATCGATGTTAGCTTTTTTTTTTCTTGTTTAGTTGTGAACAAACACTATCCTTATTTGGAAGACACATGGATGCTTATTTTTTGTGTAGACAATGCCTGTGTATTAAATTGTGGTTGATAAAAAAATATGAAGGTCATTGTTTACAAAAAAAAAAAATCCATGTAATGTCCAAATAAAAAAAATGTTTGTTCACAACTAACTATTAAAATGATAACTGAGATTGATTATGAAAAGTGAATCAATCAAAGGTCATGATCGACTAAGAGTCATTATTGACTAAAAAAAAGTGATAAACCGCAACATAAAGAGTTCACGTATTAGACTAGTATGTTTATTTCTATTTAGAATATGAGTTCTCAATATATTTAATTGATCTCTGCAACAATATAAATAAGCCATACCATCTACTAGAATAGATGGTTAACCCCATATATTTAATTTCAATATAAATTTATTTTTTTTCAGGTTTTATCGCTTTCTTTATTTTCTTGCACTTTAATTCATGTAATATCTCTTTTTCTTGTTATTTGTAATTTTGTTTTAGTCTTATGTGGTGTTGCTATAAAATAGATAATATTTTTTAAGGTTTGAGATTTTAGATCTCCACACGTATACTCTGTTTGATTTTACGACATTGTTACCTTTTTTCTCTCAGAATTAAGTACTTATTGTGCAGTTTATTTTTCTTTAAAGATAAAAATGATTAAATTGTAATATATTAATCAAACAATTAAGAGATCAACAAAAGTTAATTATGATATTAATGCTTTTTATAACCTTATTTATTTTTGGATTCTGAATTCTCCTACCAAATATTAAAATGCTCATACAAAGGTCATCCCAGTGATAATACTTAAAATTCACAATAAAAAAATACACATGATCAATTATTTGAAGCATGCATATTTCACTTATTTATTTTTAAAATCGATAGCCTAGATCTCAATTAAAAGAATCATCTAAAAGGTCTGGATAAGAAGAAAATATTTTATATTCATACATGTTAAATAGAGAATGGTAATAGAGTGTGACATATTAATTATAATAAATTTAATATGATAATACATATATTCAAATAGATGGAAAAGTTACCTTTCTTAATGGTACCTAACTTTTTCAGGTATTTTTGTGTCTGCCTCAACTGAAAAAACTTTGAATTAATCATGAACTTGTTCATGATCTAAGTGAGTTCTTCATCAAAGAACATGTTTTTGGATTTTTTTTGTGGTTATGGAAATGACTGTCTACCGGTTACAAGCCTACAAGTACAAGTCTACTGTTATAAAGCTTACTATTACAAGCCCACTAAATCTATTAGCCTGTAATATAAATAGGTTTTGAAGACCTTATGAACTTGGTTGAATTACAGAGCAATTTTTGTTATTGATTATGTTGAATGATCTGTTCCTCCACAATATTCTCATTTAAATAATGAATTTGAAGGTAACTTCTATTTCAATCTATACCATTTCTTGTTTTAAGGATCTTGCAGCATATGGACTTTTTTTTACATAAGTTCGGACTTTTACCAAGTCTAATTTGCAATCAAGTCTGGCTTATTCTTCTTGTCCCAAACTTAATCCATTCTTGGTTAATTTTGTTTATAACACTTATTCCCTCCCTTAAACAGCTCCTCGATGATTGATTTGTTTCTCAAATTAAAAGTTAATGGGTAACTGAAGAGACTTTAATACGTTCACCTACATTTATATCAATTAGTTTTTCCCAATACGATTTGAATCTACTAATTCAAAATTTTCTCTTCATTTAAATCTCATTTAGTTTTTATTTTCTTACATCTTGAGATGATTCTAGTCTTGGATCACACTTAATTTCTTTTATCTATGATCCTTGACTTAAATCTAATATTTCTTTTTTGAACTCTGGATCTTTATTTTCTAGAACCAACATAACTTGCTTCTAATTCTCTCTCTCTCTCTCTCTCTCTCTTAATTTTTTGATACATGTTCTTCTATATAATAAGTTAGTAACATTTGAATAATAATATATACTGCTACCTCTTTAAAGTTTTTCTTTTGTTTGCCAATTCATTGGTCCTTTTCGTTAGAGGTTTTATTCCTTAAAGAATTGGTTCTATATTTCCTTCTTCAATATAAACCTATACCAATTCTTTATTTTCTTCTAATGTTCCTACTAATTTTGATTTTTTTGGTGCCATAGTTTCAGATTAATACATATAGCACTCCTACTATGCTTACTAATTATTTCAGGTTATTTGTGTTTACCTTAACTAAGAGGGTTTTAAATTAATCATGAAGTTGTTCTTGATCTAAGTGAGATTCTTTATAGGAGAACATGTTTTTGGATTTTTTTGGTGGTTATAAAAACTACTTCCTACTGGTTACAAGCCTATTATTGAAAGCCTACAATTATAAGCTATTATTAAAGCCTATTCAATCTATCATCCTACAAGATAAATAAGTTTTAAAGACCTTGTGAACTTGTTTGAATTATAGATTAATTATTGTTGTTGATTCTTTGAATGACTTGTTCATTTTTAATATCCTTATTTGAATAAGAAATTTGAAGATAACTGTTGGCAACTGCTATTTCAATCCATGTCATTCCTTGTTTTAAGAATCTTGTATCACATAGACTTTTTTTTACCTTCATATTGATCCATTCCTTATTTTAAAGATCTTACAGCATATAAACTTATTTTTATATAAGTTTAGACTTCTACCAAGTCTGATTTGCAATTAAGTTTGACTTTTTTTATCCCAAACTTCATCTCTTATTAGTTAATTTTATATGTAACACTAACAAGAGCTGACACAATAAGAATATGTATGAAATACATTTTATTATCAATTTAATTTATTGAGAAATCCTACTCCGAATAGGAATAAACTTACTAATCAATTATGTAAATTTTTGATGTTGTGGTTTATCACTTTCTCTTAGTTGATTGTGGCTCATGTTCAATCATGACCTCTAACTGGATTCATTCTTCACAATCAAACTCAACTTTTCTTTCCTTTTTTGGTTATGAACAAAACACCATCCTTATTTAGATGACATATGGATGTTTATTTATGGTGTGAACAATGCCTCTATATTAAATTACGGTTGATTAAAGAATATGAAGGGTATTTTTTACACAAAAATAAACATCCATGCATTTTCCAAATAAGAGTAGTATTTTGTTTATAGCCAAATAGGGAAAGAATAACTAAAATCGTTTGTGAAAAGTGAAATTGATCAAAAGTTATGATCAACTAAAAGTCACAATCAATTAAGGGAAAATGATCAACCATAGTAGCAAAAACATAATCAACCAATAGGTGTATTCCTATTTAGAATAGGAGTTCTCAATAAATTAAACTGATTAATATTGTAAATTAATTAGGATTCATGTGGTTATCAACAAAGAGATAAAATAGAGTAAAGATTTATCATGTAATTTCTTTATTTGATATAAATAAGTCTTTTATGATTAGATTTAGGTATACTTGACTCTTACATTATAGCAATATCAATAGGCCATACCAACTATTGGAAAAGATAGTGAACTTCATATATATAATTTTAATATAAATTTGTTGTTCTTCTAGTTTTTATTGCTTTCTTTACAACTTTTTTCATTGCTTTTTGTTTTTCCTGCACTTTAATTCCTATATCATCTCTCTCTTCTTTTTCATAAACTTGTTATTAGCCTTATGTGGTATTGCTATAAAGTAAATAAATTTTTCTTAAGGATTGATATCTTAGATCTTTACATTTCACGTGATTTTGCAAAGTTTTTACCTACTACCTCTCAGGATTAAGTTTTTATTGTGTAGTTTCTCCTCCTTGAAAGTTATAAATAAGTAACTAGTAATATATTGATAAGAAACTTATTTGAGCAATTAATAAAAATCAATTATGATATTAATACGAGCCTCACTTATTTATTTTTAGACTCTGACCTCTTCTACCAAAAATTAAAATGCCTATACAAAGAGCATGCTAGTGATCATAGCTAAAATTTTCAATAAGAAGTTATGCATGGTCAATTATTTGAAACATACATATCTCTCTCTTCTCTCACTCATCATAAAAAAAACTAAAAGGCATCAGTGTTTTATTGTGGATTAAGACTCATTATACTATGGATTGCTACAATGTATTGATATTTTTGTCCTCCATAGTACAAGCCAAGGAAATGTAAATTGGAGGGCAAAATGGTCTTTTCATGAGGTTCATTTGGCATTTTCAATTTGATTAGGGATAAATTGGTCTTCTCTTATTATTTTACACAGTACAATGATTTAATTACCCTTAAAAGCAAAAAAACTTAAACTAGTATGCAAAAGCCTTTTAGTCTTTTTATTTTTTTAGCATGATAAAATCACTTCAATACCCTTAAAAGTAAAAATCACTAAACTTACTTTGAGGGGTGTTTTAATAATTTTTTTTGTTACAATCAAGTTGGCTTAGGGGTAGCTTGTTATTTCACTAAGCATATAATATTATTAAAAAAAGTTGGTTGGTGTATGCCACATACGCTTTAGTCTGTCGAGCACCTTCACGCTTTTTAGAAGACACGTCAGATGTCGTTCGATATTGGAACATTGGCTTCCATGATGACATTGAAAATATTGTGACATCTTCTTCCTCATTGGCCAACCCGAGTGGCTTTTTACAAGGTGGTTTGTCAGTGGTGACCTATTCTTTTTTTTCCTCCTTTTTTCTTTCTTTTCCCATTGAAATTCACGCTAGCCATTTAAACTTTTAGAATTGTCCTCTCATTTACTGATATTTCAACTTTGATCCTTATTGATTTTATTTTTAATTTTTGTTCTTTGTCTCTTTTGTCAATTTTTAATTTGTTTTCAATTTCATCCTTGGATCTATAATTATAATTTTTTATTTTTTCATATTTGGTCCTTATTCTTTTGATTTTGTTTTTTGTTTTGGATTCTTTTCTGAATTTGATTTTTCTTTTTAATTTTCTCCTTCAATTCAAAATTATAGGTGGTCCTCTCATTTCATTTTTATTTCATATTAGGTCCTTATTCTCTTGCTATTTTTAGTTTTTGATCCTTTTGACAATTGACTTTTTGTATAATTGTCCTTTTATTTCATGATATTTCAACTTTGGTCCTATTTTTTCTTATTTTTAATTTTTGTTATTGGTCCTTTTGTTAAATTTCAATTTGTTTTCAATTTCATCCTGGGATACATTATTATAATTTGTTATTTTTTTAAATTTGGTCCACAATTTTTTTTATTTTTATTTTTTTCATTTGTGAATTTACTTTCTCCTTTCAATTTCCCCATTCAACTCAAAATTCTAGGTAGTCCTTGATTTTGTTTTTTTTTTCAAATTTGATCCTCATTCTCATAATTAGTATTTGTTTTTTGTTTTTGATCCTTTTGTATATGTCGCATGTGGGTCGCTAGGAAACCTGGGTGTATTGATTTTATCATAGATTTAAGGATAAGAGACTGGTTGTGGTTAGGAAAGGTATTAACACCCTTATTGCACACTACCTGATTTAAACTGTTTTGTGCGGTTTAAAGGTTTTGATGGGTTCCTAACCAGTAGTCTATCTATGACTTAGGATTGGAATTTATTCGTGTCAAAATGCATGCAAATATGTATTTTTAAATTTTTGTATGTAAATACTAAACGATATGATTTTTTTATATATTTTTGAGAGACTTGGCTGTATGCAATTAAAAAATTTGGATTAATTACAAGATTTATCCTTTTATCTTTCCTTTTTTTGTCATTTATTTAACATAAAGTAAAAAGCAATAAAAACAAAATAAACACACACACAATTCTCTTTTTTACTATATTTTACTCACACACCACACAATAACATTTTTACAAATTGTAAAAATTTAGAATAATTCAAACACACACATTAATCATTTATAATTTCACAAATCAAATTGGAGAAATTGCTTGAAATTCAGGAACAGTGCTAGGAAGCTTCTAAGTTGCATGAACAGTGACGGCGTATGGGTTTCATGCACCACTGCCACTAGGTGCGTGTGAGCCCATGCGTCGTAGCCAGTAAAGACAAGAAACCTAGTGCATCAGGAATGTCTTCTTCTTCTCTCCCATCTTGTGCCGACGGTGGCTCTCACCCGACCTACAAGACAGAAAAAAAGCACAAACAATAGCTTTTACTTTTTTTTAGATAATATCTTTTCTCCTTTTTGGTTTATATATATATATATATATTTTCTTCAAGTAGTTGTGGCTGTTGGTGGTGCTCGACGGTGAGAGTTAGTGAGGGAAGCCGAACTGACCGCAGCAATGTTGATTGCAGCTGGAGAGGATGAACCGATGGATGGTTATGAAGATGGAAAATCTGCTCATGTCTAGAGGTTGGGAGAAAGAGAAGAGGCTGTTACGGAGAAGAAGAAGCACAACTTGGATTGTTCACGGGTTTGGGAATGACAGGTTCGCTGTAGGTAATGGTTCAGCTAAGAGGCCAAAAGGTTGGTGGAGACGAAGTCTGTGGGGGAAAGTTTGGTGGAAGGCTGGAGCTTAACAAGCCAATAACTACTAGTTTGGAGATGAGGAAGATTGAAGATCGGTGTGGGTGTGGGTCTCCCTGCTGGTATTTAGGGTGAGAGGTGACTTCTGGTGTGAAGGTTCCATCAAGAGAGTTGCTGGTCGTCTAGTGATGGGGGTTGGCTAAAAGTATGGGTTGTTTGTTTTAGCAATGATCGCCGTGGACGGTGATAATGAGGATAAATGACGACTTAGAAAAGGAGATGAGGAGTTTGCTTTGGTTGAAGTAAATGGTCTTTTTTTGTGTGCTGGTCTGTGTGGGGAAAGGTAGGTCAGGTGGTTTTGGATTTTGTTAGATGGCGGCTCTGATTAGATTTATTGAGTTTATAATTTTTGTGTTGTATGGGTGTGAAGAGAGTATGTGTAAATACTTTTTTTTTTAATTTTTTTCTCCTAAGATTTCTCCCCTCCTTTTGTGTGTGTTATAACCACATATTTATAGGTAAATAAAATTCTTTGGCTTGAATGCAAATCAAACCAAGATCAACCATTAGATTTCAAGAATGAATCTTAACCATTTATTTGATAACTTGGAGACAAAACAAAGAAAAATGAACCATTGAATTAAGAGAATGATTGTAGACCACTTGATTAAAATAATGGGTTGCCTGGTGAGAGGGTTTTCAATTTTCAAATTGGTCCTCTCCTTTTCACAATTAGGTCACTAAAAATTAAATTTGTTTTTTTTTCTTTTTCTTGTTTTTCTCTCTTTTTTTTATTTTTTTTGGAAAAGATGCCGAAAACGACGCAAATACATCAAGAATATATTTTTTTGGTTTTTGTTATTTTGTGCTATTTTTGGTTTTTTTTCCGAAAATTCTTCAAAAATAAGGTAAAAAATTGGGTAGCAACAATATAATTAATTGTTTTTTCAATTCCATCCTTCAGTATTTGATTTGTCGGGGGTTGAGATTCATAGTTTTTCTAGACAAGACTTTTCTTGTTTCGTGTTTGGGTCACGAGCTTGAAAAGTTAACATGGGTTGACATTATTTTTTTTTGTAGTTTTTTTTTCGTTATTCATCCTTCAGCATTGTTCATTTTGAAAAATAGACTTCGTGGTTTTCTTCAGTTTTATTTTGATCTAGTTATCACAAATCTTATGACCTGGGCAACAGGTTTGACAAGATAATCCAAGTATTTTTTGGGGTCATTTTTCTTAATTCCATTTATTTTTATTTGATTTTCTTGTAATTCAATCGGTGATTTCCTCCCTTTTAACAAGTGCTCTTTCTCTTCTAGTTATCATTCTTATATTTTCTTTTAAAATTGAATTTGTTTATTGAAGTTGCTTTTTTTTTTATTATTATATAATTGAATAAAACTATTTTATTGGATCCAATAATTTACAACTTTCTGGTTTTTACTTTTTTTCTTTCTTTGAAATATAATGGCATCCAAATTTTTTTTATATTACAAAAAAGAACTTGGCTCGAAGTGAAGCACTAAACCAAATCTTTTAAATGTTCAAGAAGAATGGGTCCCACTTTTATGGCTCATGTGCTTTTTCACACTAGATTTGGTCAGCCCATAATGATTAAATCAATTATTCTGTAAACCCTAGATAATTCTAAGTGTCCGCGCACCCATTGGTTGTTCTAATGCACATCAAAAGGACAACCCTTTTGCTTGTTTGCATTTCCACGCCTCCCTTTTTATAGCCCCTCACCTTGCCTCTCTCCCTCTCATCCCAAAACAAATATCCTCACTTTATCTCTCTCCCTCTCTCTTACTCTATCTCAAAACTCCTCTGAAAAAGAGGGAAACTCTCTAAAAAAAGAACAAAAATTATAAACTACAATGGAACACCATCTACCAGTGATAGCCAAAAGAGCATGGGGTATAGTACGTGTTATCTTCTTCATGCAAAAAAAGGGTTTATCAAAGAGAATACTCTTGGTTGATCTCAACATGATGCTTAAACATGGTAACAAGATTGCAAGCAAAGCCATAGGTAATCTCATGTTCCACCATCACCACCACAATGACCATCGCAAGGTCTCATTCACATCTGCACCATGCGAGTATGAGGTCAGCTGTAGCAACACTCCCACATACTCACTCCCCTTCCATATCAGCAACCAGTGTCACCATCACCATCACTACAATAACTTCTTTCCATGTGCATTCAACGCACCACCAACTCATGATGATCATGACATGGTGACCATGAGTGCTGTGAAGCTGGCTTTGGAGATGCTGAACAATAATGAAGTGCTACTGCTTGTGGAGGCGTCCCCACTGTTGCCAGGTTTTGGTAGGAGTCCAATGGTGAGGCAGTTGAGGATAACAGACTCACCGTTTCCATTGAGAGATGTTGATGATGATAATGGTTTTGTGGACAAAAAAGCTGAAAAGTTTATCGAGAAGTTCTACAAGGAATTGAGGCAGTAAAAGAGAACGAGTGGCTAATTAAGATATAAGAGTTAGTCTTGTTAATTATTGTTGTTGTTGTTGATATATAGTTGATGATAGAACAATACATGTTTGCCTCATAAATGTCCATTTAAGGTTGTTTTGTTTCTTGTTAATGTTGTTAATGAAGAAGGTTTGTATATGAAATAAGAGCGAGGTGTATATTTCAGGGAATTAAATGCTTCCTAGTTAGTATCTTCCTCTCTTTAGAGTCTTTGTATCATATATTAATGAATCTTGGCTTAAAAAAATCAGTAATAATGATGTTTCAGAGATGATTGAAATAAACCTAATTTTGATACGAAAAGAGATTAAGAAATAAGGAAGTGTTTTTTAACGAATCACAATTTCATAGCTTACTTCAACAGTAAGTCTTACGTTTATGGATAATATTTAATTAGGAAGAAATAATCAGAATTTCTTTTCCTTTCTCTTTTTTGATTCCACTAGGTTAAAGTAACCTTATTAGCATTGTGTCAACTTTACCTTTCTCTCTTTTGTTACACGTTAAAGTTCTCTCCCCTTTGTGTCAGGCTTTCAATTGGTTACTTTGGGGATTGAATGCAGAGTCAGATCCAAGAATTCTGTATATTACAACATTATTTGGAATAGCATTGTGAATTGTAAAGGGTGTTGTTGTTAATAAATTTTGCATTTGATGATATATAAACACATGGGTATTAATTTCTAATTAGTGAAAGAAATAATTACGCCAAGTATTTTTCATCTATATTTGAATTTGATTTGTGTAGCAAAAATAGAATCTTGAATAATACAAATATTAGCGAATTAGGCAACTGTTATTTTTAAAAATATTCTTACCAGATCAATAATTGATATATTCCACATAAGTTGATATAAATTATTGACTCTTTGTGATGTACTTATCATACTTTTGAAGATCCAATCATGATAGACCGCGTCCCAAGCTTGGCATAATTTAAAATCAAGAAACTGACATGCACACGTCCCTTTCTTGGGGTCCAATTATTTTGAAATTATTTGCATCACTGTAATTGGCATTTGATGTACCTGCTTTGGTATTTAATTATTAAACATATAATATAGACATATTAATTAACCATTGCGGTAGAAATTGGTTAAATCATCAAAAACTAAATATGTCTTCTCAAATTGTTGACTGCTTCTCTCACAAAATTTGGGTTCTTCATCAATTATATTTTAAATAACCATAAAAACTACACTCTTAGATAAAGTCTCATACTATAATTCATTATTAGAAATTTTTTTAATACCAACAAAATTTCTAATGAAAAGTTTTCTATCAATAATTTCTGATGATTATAGTGACAAAATATTTTGGTTGGAAATTATTGATTATGTTATGAGTGAAGTTGATTATGATATCATAATTAAATAGACAAAAAAATATTTTACTTGAAGGGAATAGGTTTAAAAAAAACTTCTATACTACAAAATCCATTACGAAATTTCTTTGCCTAAGATACTAAAAAATTGATATGTGCCTGAACTTTTGCATGTTGTATTAAGGTAAAAATGTAAATTAGTGCAAAACCTATAAGCATACTTGGTATAAACCCAATATAGGCATGGTAAGGACATTTATGACATATAAAAAATTAAAATACTTTCTAATCACTCTTAGGCTGTAAATGTTATTTATGTCTTCAAAGACAGTCGAACACATGACATGACATCATTCTCATGATGTAAAAGATAAAGTGATGTTACATTCTTTTGATGGTGAACCCGGTAAGAAGTTTAATAGGGTGAATCCCTAGTTTTTAATGGAACCATACAACATGCTTTTTGGTTTGTGTACATATAGGTTTAATCCATTTAGGTCCGTTGTTACACTCTATTCTTATTGGTCGGTCATACTAACAATTTACAACTTGCCTTGGGAAATGTATATGAGCTAGAATTGATGTTTTTACTTATAATAATACTTAGTTCTTGTATTCCAAGTAGGAATATAGATGTTTGTCTTCAATTGTTGATTAATGAGTTGAAACAGTTACGTTCATTTAAGGCTTTGATGTATAATGCCTTAAAGAAAAATAATTTTTAGATGAAGACAACTTTGATGTGAACTATAAATAATTTTTCTATGTACAGGATGGTTTTGGGATGGATATATTTGAAAAATTAGCCTGTTCATATAATAAAATTCTCATTTTCATGTCACTAAAAATACTTATGTTCATGTTGATGTTGACGAGTTAAATGATATATTAAATACTAAGTGACATACCAAAGATGAAGATGAAGGGATCAAACGATTTTAGTTCAACAAAAGAGATGATGATGAACATGGAGATGATGACAATAAAGATGATGATGATTCAGATTAAACATTGAATTTGAACTCAAATTAGATGTTTCACAATGCTGTACAAATATGATATTTATTGTTATTCAATAATTCATTGTGTTTTGCATATTTATCAAGTCTTGTTGAATGAGTTATTATTGGTTTTTAAGTTATGAGTGTAGGTTTTGCTATATAATTAGGTTGGATAAGGAACAAATTAAATGATTTTTTTACTTCTAAGATGAAATTATCAATGAAAATAATAAATTATAATTTATTATATATATGTTTGTGTGTGTGTGTGTGTCGGTGATTATATCGGTAAGGGTAATAACATCAATAAACTCATCAAAGGACTTAATTTCATTGGAGAGTTTTGGAAAAATTCTGATGGTGTTGTATAACACCAATGAACACTCACCAACAAACTTAATTCTGCTGGAGAGTTCCCAAGAGTTTTGAGAAAATTTTGATGGTGTTGTATAACACTGATGAACTCACTGACAAACTTAATTCCATCAAAGAGAACCAAAGAGTTTTGGGAAAAGAGTTTTAATGGTGTTGTATAACATCGATGAACTCACTAACACATTTAATTTTGTTGAAAAGTTCCAAAGAGTTTTGGAAAATTTTGATGAAGTAATTCACCGACAAAGAGACTGACAAATGAAAAACTGTTAGTGAATTTGTGGGTTTTTCTTGAGGTTTCTTATAATTCTAAATAAGAGATGGATCCATCAATGATTTATCAATTTTTTTTAACATTCCATTGGTAAACTTGTTTGTTAACATGATGACATGAATATATATGATGGTTACACCAATATAATTTTTTTGATGATTTTAAATCAGAAATATCAAGATAATGTCTATTTTTCTCCCACATTTCCCTAATTTTTAACACTCTAAATTTTTAGACTTTTTTTCTTGCCAAAATCTTAATTTTTTGAAATGCATGAGATGATTTTGCTGTGTTTTTTTAACCTTTCTTGTGGTATGTTTTATGTCATTTTGATTTTGTCTTTCAAAGTTAATCTAGATATTTTTAGTTCTCTATTACAATGAGGGTTCTAATGGCATTGCTCCTCAAGATGTATGCGATAACATTAATAAAGTCTTGGGCTTGCAGCATGAGAAAATAGTTATTTTTTTTTATGTTGGTTTCTTTTTTATTTTCTTTATTTTTTTATGTCCTCTCTAATGTCTTTCTCTTTCACTTTATGCCCTAATTTATAGTGTTTATCTCCCTAGAAAATAAAATCCATTAATTAATTGAAAGATTCATTTTTATTATTTCCTTGTTAAATAAGATCTATAAATTTTATGACCAAAGATTAATTTTTTCATTCTTTAACCGTATATGATCTCTTTTTTTCTCTTTACATTTCAATAAGATCCATAATCCAAAATTCTCTAAATATCCTTATTAAAATTTTTTTATGTAGTCCAGATCAATTACATACGAATGAAGATCCCCTTTTATTTTAAATATTTGGATTTTCTTGTTTAGTTGATTTTTTTATTATATTGTCTAAACCTCCATTATCTTGGTCCCTCCCTTTTTCCTTTCTCATAATTTAACTCTCTAATTTATTTTTCGTTTTTATTTTATACAAACTTCTCATACAATAATAAAATAAGTGAAAGTGTTGAAAATTATAAAAGGACAATAAATTGATTGAATCACATAAAAATAAATATTTTTGAAACCTTTTATATTTTTAAAAATAAGTTGAAAAATAAAATTAAAAATAGGTTATGACAAAAATAGAAGTGTATAGTGGAGTGGTTAAATTATTCATTAAGAAATTCAAAAAATTCATACTCACAGCCTCCATTACTTATATCTCCTTTAATGTTTCCATCAAACTGATTTTTAACTTCATTTTGAGAAAATTTTCAAATCTCTAAGGTACATCACCTTTATTTTTTTTTTATAAAATAAACATATGTTTGTTTACAAAAGTTATTAGTAAAAGTGATAACATATCTATTTTTTCATGAGTTAGAATTCTTTGAAGTTCATAAATATCAGTGTGAATTAACTTTAACAAGTTAGTGTTTTATCAACACTTTTATGATTTGAACATATGCTAATACAAGCATAACCCTTCTACCTTTTTAGTAATCATATATTGATGAGTCTTCATAGTTTGCTTGAAGCCAACTTTGTTTTTTAAAAAATTAACATCAAATTATTTCACGTGAAAGGGGTGTACAACATATCGTTTAGAGTCAATACTCTTCTAGAGATGAATTTTAACTTGACTTTTATATTATCAAGCACATAAAATGATATTTGAATAAACAACGTAATTATTTGTGGCTCCTTGTAAAGAAGTGTAAGCTTTGAAACATGTTTATATATGTTATTATCATCACAAATAAGCTCCTCAATTATGTTAGTTTGAGATTCAGGTTCATGAATTTAAAAATTACAAATTCAAGTAATATAGTAATATGCTCTTTTTTTTTTTTATCATAAATAAAGCATCCATTACAATTTTTGTTATTTATACTTGGTTATTATTTTCTTGTTATATTTTGGAAGCTACCGATTGTTTTATGTTTTTCTTATTAGGTTCTATTAGGCATTTTTAGGGTGTTGTTTCTTGGATAAATTATTATTTTTAAGAATAAAATTTACCTCCCTTATGGTTGGTTGTCCATCCGTAGCTCTCTTTTGCTAAGATTAATTGCATCTTGTCGTCTAGCTTAATTTTTGCTCCTCCGTACGCATATATAGAAGTGATGAGTGCCTCTAAGGATATCTCTTTTTTTCTTGTGGCTCATGGTCGTTTAAAACTCATTATAAATATGTGGCAGCTGGTCAATAATATAATAAAGAACAAGATTATCTCCAATCTTAATGCATTTAATCCTAAGCTCTCCATAATTATAATGAAGTCTTAAGCTTCATCCTTGATAGATTTTCCATTCACCATTAGAAAACAATAAGAGTTACTTGCAACATATTTCTATTTTGTAAGGCTTTCTATAATTGTTTTTGGATGAACAAGTGTTAAAAATCATAAAACATTTTCGCAAGATAGTTAAGGAGATAATATTGATAATCATAATAATATTGTTTATATATTTCTACCTTAGCTTGATGAGCTTCATATTCTTCATTGTTCATGTTGGTAGTGCCAGTCCTTTTCCAGCTCTTTCTTTTAAGAGGACATGGGAAACTTTGATAAGATTGAGGTAGAATACCACCTTTCTTTTTCACCTTTTAAATTAAAAAAAAAGCTTTTTAATATCTCCAATGCTATTTTCAATGGACTACTCAATGTGTTCCACTAGATCTTCTTTAAATAGTTTGGTCTAGTTTAGTAAACTTTTGCAGAAAAGATATTTTTTATATATTTTTTAGTATATGACATAGTCAGGCCATTGGATGAATATCTCATTTTTTCAAAGGAATCAATCGGTGCAGCAAACCTTTTTAATGATCGAAGGATAATAACAACAATAATTATTTATCATGAAAGCTACCTTTCTATTGTATTATTGTTAAGGTCGGCAACAGTAGGGTTTTATCTGTTTCCATAACAACACCTGACAATGTGTGTCAATTAAACCCTAAAGTAGTTATTAACTAAAGCAAAAATATAAATGCATTTATGAATTCATTTCCTTGAGTTTGGTATAATTTACCGGGGGGTGAAGAATGAAAGATAGCATGCCTCGTAATTCATTATAAATAAAAAATATATTAAGAGATATATCTTAACTAGTATTAGAGTTCTTTTCTCTTTGTTAAAACTTCTACTTTATAGAAGAAAGAAAAATCATCAACACTGACACAATTAATCAAATCACATGGTTTTCGCTTGATAAATATATTTCAGAGGACCCCAATATCTTATTTATTGTCAAAATCAGTGTTGTTTTAAGTCTAGTTTACGAACTGACTTTATGGAAAATAAATTAATAGCTGGCTTTCAATATAGATGGAAAGATTTTCTCCAAACAAATTAAATAGAAAATGACTGCAATTCAATTATTGAAATTAGGATCTTAATCATTATATATTGATGATTCAGAACGTTCATTAATGTTGCTTTATCAGGGTTTTTTTGAGACTTTTGTCATGTTATTTATCAAAGTAGATGACTGGTCAAAATTATCATAACATGAGTTCAAAGAAGGAAAAAACATTTTACAAGAGTTAATGATTAATTTACAATTGCTAAAGCTTTTACACATATACAACTCACTTTGTTCCACAACTTTTTTTTTCTTCTAATGTGGTGGATTCAGTAAAATATTTCACCAACCAAATTAAGTTAAATCTACTACCAATTAACATTGTGGTGGCTCTATTAAATATTATGGACCATTTTTATTTGTTTTTTTCTTTTCTTTTGTAATTTTCTGGTAATAATTATGTTATTAATTTGTTTGGCCCTTTTTTTTAAGCTGACTTGTATGCTCGAGGGTAACACTCAATTATTTTCTTAAGCTTTCTCATTATTTATTAGAGATAGGCTTAAGTGAGTTATTTTAATTAAATTAATGATGTTGATTTCTCACGGCAAATCAAACAGTAAAAAGTAAAGATTTTTTTAGTTAAACATTGTAGAATCAAGGAAACCTTCGCCCATTAGAAAAAAAAAAGAAGCAAAATCACTACTTCTTTCTTTTTTTTCTTTTTTTGGATCCTTCAGTTGTTCTTAAAGTACAATTTACTTCAAGTAATTGAGCACATTTTACATGTCAGAATTAAAATGTTATTCTAACATGGAAGGAGTTAATTCTAATATATATAGACATTCATATGGTCTAATGATGAGAGCTCAAACAAAACAACTACAAAGTACCTTAACAAGTTAGATTAGCGTAACCAAAGTTTTGATGAGTTTGGAGGATTGTAAACTGAATGAAAATGGTTCAAATATGTTTGTTTGTTTTCAAATAAGGCTTGGGTTATAATTTGAGAGTTTTAGGGAGTTTAGGTTTGCTATCAGTCCATGAGCCAATTTAAGTCCAAAATTTCACCACCTTATTGCATTGGAAAATAAGCCTATTCTATATAATTTTCAAGTTCAAAATATTATCTTTCCAGATTGTTCAACCATATATGCATTAGAGTTGTGTGCGAGAAGTTATGGTTGTTTTAATTTTTTTTATGTCTCTGTGTGTGTTCTATAAGTCATAAAACAATGCTATTTATTATTTGTTTAGTTTTCTAAATAAAGTCACTTATTTGGGTTTCAATTATGTTATTTTGGCATTTTCTAGACTTAGAGGGTTGTTTCAAGTATATAATGATGTTTCAGATCAAGTATTAAAAACTTTTGGAAATAATATAAAACCTTTCAACTTCCCATTTTAAGAGCTTTCTTCCTTATTATTTCCTTTTTAGATTTGGTTGACGAATAAATCAGACCTATCACTCTTAATCATAAAGAGTATGACCTTTTTATCTTGATTAGAATTTCTTTGTGGCATCTCTAACTTATCAAAGTGTTTCATTCAAACTTTATCCGTCATTTCTATTATAAATTATGTAATTTTTAGCATAATATAAGAAAAATCATATAATCAAACCTACCTTCCTTTATCTTCATATCAGATTGCTAGTTTCTTTGGGTTAGGAACCCAAGGCACATTATCTTGGTATCAGAGCAAAAGTTTTAGAACTAATTTGGGACTTTGTATATGGCTAACTGGGAATTAGAAATATCAAGGATTGTGGACTAAATTAAATTGTTTTCTTTGACTTAGATTTGAATTGGAATGAGTTTTTCCTTACTGATTGTGGTGACCATTCGTATTCTTTATTAAACTTGTGATATGAGTTGAGAGACATTGTTGTTCAGATTTGTGTGTGAATTGTGGGGAATTGATATATTATGACTGAAGAAAAAGATAAAGTTTTGAGAGGAATCAATTTGGAACAAGCGCAACTTATTGGGTTACAACAATATCATGACAAGATTCGAGAAGAAATAACATGAATTTATGATCAGATAAATGCCTTTATGTAAATAATGCAAATGAACAATTTGCAACCCTAACAAAGATAAGCTCATAGGGTGCAATGAAATGTTATCGTAGAGGCTGAATTATAGATGAATAGGGATGACAAAACTAATGAAAGAGGTAGATCAAGAAGGCAGAATAATCACTCTCTTAGTGGAATTAAACTTAAGGTTCCATCATTTAACGGTAGCAGCTCATCTGAGGAGTACTTAAAGTGGGTTTAGAAGGTTGAGAAGGTGTTTGATTGGTATGAGTATATTGAAGAAAGGAAGTGTAAAGTGGTTGTATTGGAATTTATCGAATATTTCTTTGTTATTGTAGGAAAACTTGAAAATTCATAGGAGAAAGGATGACAAAGAGGATATCACCACTTGGATGACTATGAAAAGGGTGATGAAAAAAAGGTTTGTACCTTATTACTACAAATAAGAGTTATACATAAAAATTCATACATTATGACAAGGTTTTTGAGTGTAGAAGAGTATGTGATGGAGTTTGATCTATTAATGATACGTTATGAATTGACAGAATCTCAAGAACATACTATAGCCAGGTTCATTAGTAGGTTAAGGAATGATATTGTTAATATTATTAAGTTGCAGCCATATATCTTTCTTGAGGATATGATAAAACTTGCGATGAGGGTAGAGAGACAATAAAAGAATGGGAGTTTTCAAGCTAGGATAACAACATCAAAAGCTTTAAAATGTATTTTCACATCTTCTTGAACATGGAATGCACCTAAACGAGATGGGAAAGTAGGGTTTAGTAAGGGGAATACAAGTTCAGGCTTTACAAAAGGTAAAGAAAAGGTGGTCGAACCTTAACATCCTAAGAGGTTGCAGGACATTAAATGTTTCAAATGTTTAGGGAATGGGTATATTGCTTCTTAATGCCCGAACAAGAGAGTTATGGCGGTGCATAGGAAATATAAAGAGTTGGTTAGTTGTGATGAGGCCAAAACTAAACTTAAGGATGAGATATGAGAAGATAAGCAATAAGAAGATTTTGAGCTAGTAGAAGGGGATTTGTTAATAGTACAACGAGTTTTGAATGCATAAGTTATTGTGAGTGAAAAACAACATAAGAACATTTTTCATACAATATGTCATATTCGAGATAAGGTGTGTGGAATGATCATTGACAATTGAAGTTGCACTAACATTACGTCCACTACTTTGGTGGAGAAATTGTATCCACATCCTAAACCATATAGTTTACGGTGGTTTAACTAGAATGGAGAGATTCGAGTGATTAAACAAGTTTATGTGTCTTTTCCATAAACAAATCTATCATAATGAGGTTTTGTGTGATATGGCTCAGATGTCATCTAGCTATGTTTTATTAGGGTGTCTGTGGCAATTTGATAAAGATGTGACCTATAATGGATGGAAGAATACTTTCTTATTTATGCTGAATAAGAAGAAGGTGCATTTATTGCCAATGAATTCTTGATAAATTAAAGAGGATAAGTTGTAAAGTAAAAAAGAAGAAGGTGAAATCGGGTAAATGGCTTATGTTAGCTAATAAGAGAGATATCGAACAAGCACTAGCTTCAATTAGGGCTATTTTCATAGTATGGGTAAAACCATTATTACAAGTAAAGAATGTGGAATTGCCAAAAAAAGATAATGAAATTGCTTAAGAAGTTTTCAAATGTGTTTCCAAAAGAGTTACTTAGGGTTTACCACCTATTCATGGAATTAAGCATCAAATTTACTTGGTATCGGGAGCTTCACTTCCTAACTGACCAGCCTATAGGTGTAATACAGAGGAGGCAAAGGAGATTCAAAGGTAAGTTGGTGAGCTTTTAGAAAAGGGTTATGTATGAGAGTCATTTAGTCCATATTTTATGACTTACCTTGCTTGTACTGAAAAAGAATGGTACCATGCAAATGTGTGTTAACAGTCATGCAATCAACAAGATAATAGTTAAGTATTAATTTTCTATACCTAGACTTGATGAGTTGCATAGTGCTGCATTGTTTTCTAAGATTGATTTGATGAGTGGTTATTATCATATTAAGATGAAAGATGAAAGATGAGAGGTGAGTGAAAAACAACATTTAAAACTAAACATAGGTTGTATGAATGGATGATAATGCCATTTAGGATATCTAACGCACCTAGTACATTTAAGCGACTCATGAATCATGTTTTAAGGAAGCATATTGGATTGTTTGTTGTCATGTATTTTGATGATATTTCGGTATATAGTAGAACTTTTGATGACCAAGTGGAGCATCTTAAGGCTGTATTTGAAACTTTGTGTGATGTTAAGTTGTATGGGAAGCTAAAGAAGTATCATTTCTGTCAAGAAAGTGTTGTGTTTTTTGGTTATATCTTTTTTAGTGGTGGGGTTAAGGTTGATAAAGAAAAAATAAAAGCAAATAAAGACTGACCGAAACCTACTAATATTGCTAATGTGAGGAGTTCTCATGGTTTAACTTTATTTTATCAGTGATTTATGAAGAACTTCAGTTCTATAATTGCACCTTTGACCGAATGTTTGAAAAACATAAGTGAGTTTCGGTGGAGCGAAAATGCACAAAAGTCTTTTGAGTTGATTAAAGAGAAGTTATGTATTGCTCCTGTTTTAGCATTTCTAGATTTTGCTAAGATGTTTGAGATAGAGTGTGATGTTTTCGGGGTTGGAATTGGGGCTATGTTATTGCAAGAAAAAAGGTCTATTGCATACTTTAGTGAAAAGCTAAATGGTGTACAATTGAACTACTCAATTTATGACAAAGAGTTTATGCTTTAATTCAAGCTTTAGAGGTATGACAATATTATTTATTACCAGAAAAGTTTGTTGTGCATTCTGACTATGAATCTTTAAAGTATATTAAGGGTTAAAGCAAGCTGAATTGAAGACATGCTAAGTGGGTATAGTTTATAGAGTCATTTCTATATGTCATCAAGTATAAGAAGAGACAAGTCAATGTATTTGTCGATGCTCTTTTTAAGTGGTATGCATCGCTTTCTATATTGAATGTAAGGTTGCTGGGTTTTGAACAAGTGAAAGATCAATATGCTTATGATTCTTACTTTGCTATTATGGTTACTAAATGTGCTAAGGGAGCTTGTGATGGGTTCTTTATGCATGAAGGTTACTTGTTCAAGACGGGCATAATGTGTATTCCTTCAAGTTCTTTACAGGAGTTGTTTGTGCAAATGGCTCATAGTGGTGGTCTTAGTGGTCATTTTGATGAAAAGAAGACTTATGAGCTGCTGAAATAACATTGCTTTTGGCTTAACACAATTAAAGGATGTTCATAAAGTGATTGAGAGATGTGTTGTAGGGGCAAAGAGAATGCATATAAGTTGTATATGTCGTTGCCTATTCTAAAGCAGTTATAGATGGATATCACCATGGACTTTATACTCGGGTTGCCTAAAACACAACATGGAAAAGATTTAGTTATGATTATGGTTGATCGATTTTCCAAAATGTCACATTTTATACCTTGGCACAAGATTGACAATGCTGCAAATATTGTTGACTTGTTTTTTAGGGAAGTTGTTTGTTTGTATGAAGTCCTTAAAAGTATGGTATCTGATAGTGATGCAAAGTTCCTAAGTTATTTTTTGAAGATTCTTTGGAAGAAGCTTGGAACAAAACTAATGTTCATTATGACATGTCATCTGCAAACCGATGGACAAACCAAGGTAGTGAACCAACCTCTTTCTTCTTTAATGTGATCTATTATAAGTAAAAAATTGAAGAGTTGTGACACTTGTTTGCTTATTGTGGAGTTTGCTTATAATCTTAGTGTGAATGGAGCTACAAAATTTTCACCATTTAAAGTTGTGTATGGTTTTAAATCTTGTGTTCCTATTGATATAGTGTTTATTCCAATTAAAGAGAGGACTTCTATGGATAGGGTGAAAGGGGCTTTAATGATGAAAAAACTCTATAAATAGGTTTGATCTCATGTTAAGAAGTCGATGACAAAGTATGGAAAACATGCCAATAAAGGGTGGAAGATGGTCAGATTTGAGCCGCGAGATCTTGTTCAGATTCATCTTAGTAAAGATAGATTTTCAAGCAAGTAAAAGTCCAAATTGATGCTGAGAGATGATGGACCATTTTGAGTTTTTGAAAGGGTGAATGGTATTGCTTACAAGGTTGATTGATGAGTACAATGTTTCAAATACTTTTAATGTAAAAGACTTGTCACCTTACTTAGAAGATGTGGACAATTCTAATTTAAGGAAGAATCACTTTCAACCCGAAGGTGATGATATTCATCATGATTTAACATAAAAGGGGTTGATTCTAACGTGTATAAGCATTCAAATAATCCAATGATGAGAGCTCAGGTGAAACAACTAGAAAGTGTTTTAATAAGTTAAATTAGCGTGATTGAAGCTTGAATGAGTTTGGAGGCTTATAAACTAAATGAAAATGGTTTAAATATGTTTGTTTGTTTTCAAAAAAGGCGTGGGTCATAATTTAGGAGTTTTGAAGAGTTTGAGTTTGCTACCATCTCATGGGCCAATTTAAGTTCGATTTTTCACCACCTTATTACATTAGAGAATAAGCTTATTCTATATGGTTTTCAAGTTCAGATGTCATCTTTCTAGATTGTCCAACCATACATGCATTAAAGTTGTGTGCGAGAAGTTATGATTGTTTTAATTTTTATGTTTATGTGTGTTGTATAAGTAAAAAAACATGTACTATTTATTATTTGTCTAGTTTTCTAAACAAAATCATTTATTTGGGTCTTATTTATATTATTTTGGTATTTCCTAGACTTAAAAGGTTATTCCAAATATATAATGATGTTTCAGGCCAAGTATTAAGAACTTTTGAAAATAATATAAAACTTTTCAACTTTTCATTTAGAGAGCTTTCTTCCTTGTTTTTTTAGTTTAAAAATTGGTTGAAGAACAAATCAGATTTATCGCTCTTGATTACAAAGTGTGTGGCATCTTTATCATGATTGAAATTCCTTTACGATATCTCCAACTTATCAAAGAGTTTCATTAAGACTTTATCCCTCATTTTCATTAATAATCATGTAATTTTCAACCTAAACACAATAAAAAAAAACTATATAGCCAAACTTACCTTCCTTCATCTTCATATCAGACTGCTAGTTTGATCAGGTTAAGAATCTAAGGCACATCAAAGAATTGAAAACAAAAAACACAATAGGCCACAAGACTTACTGAGGCCCTGTTTGTTTATTGAAAAATAATTGTCTTTTGAAAAGTGATTTCTATGGAACATGAATTCCTGAAAAATAGATATTTTTTTTATGTTTAACAGTTTCATGAAAAATAAGTTGGAAAATACTTTCTAGTATTTGACTATGCGATGGAAAATAACTTATTAATATTTTATTTTATTTTCAAGTTTATTAAAAGAATAAGGACAAAAACTAACAGATAAAAAAGTTGAAGGATGATAAAATTGAAAAGAAATCTCATTTTTTTAAATTATTTCAAATAAAATAAATAGCAAACAAAAAAATAAAGACCAAATTTGATAAATAAAAAAAATCAATTAAGAAAAGAATAAGAGAAAAACAAATAACAATCAAAAGAATGAGGACTCTAGTTGATATAAAAATAATTAAATCAATTCTAAGGAATGAGATTGAGAAAAAAAATAAATAAAAAAAGATTTCAAAACAAAATATATAGCAATCAAAAAATTGAGAACCATATTTGATATAATCAACAAATAAAAAGAATTTTTATTTTATTTTTTTGCAACTTCTTGAAAGTATATTCCATCCAAAATAAAAGAAAAATATTTTTTTTTCTAGAAAATAAGTCAATTTTTTGTTTAATTGAAAAATATTTTTATTAACCAACTTTTCTAATGAGAAATAAATATAGAAAGACTTACGAAACAAAGAGGCCTAGGTAAGGAAATTTATTTATTACATAAACGTTTATCTAAGGACTGGTTGAAAGTTTTCAAAACTTTGGGGTGTTTATTGTGATATGACAGGGCCTTTATAACAATTTTCACAATTAGATAAATGAAAAGGAGTTGCATTTAGGCCTCGTTTGTTTGCTGGAAAGTAGTTTCCTTTTAGAAAGTGAATTCCGGGAAAGTATTTTCCGATGTTTGGTAGTGTAATGAAAAATAAGTTGGAAAACACTTTCTAATGTTTGGTTATGTCATGGAAAATGAGCTGGAAAATAACTTAGTAATGTTTTTATTTTTTTCAAGTTTATTAAAATAACGAGGAATAAATCTTACAAATTAAAAAATTGAATGAGAATGAAATTGAAAAAAAAATATAATTTCATAAATTATCTCAAATAAAATAAATAATAATCAAAATAATAGAGATCAAATAAAAAATAAAAAAAATTGAAAGATGAAGAAATTAAAATAATAATAATAATAAT